>Ga0155096_105_pt1 | contig 85700 bp, 87 predicted proteins | sample RifCSPhighO2_01_FD_106064 | JGI IMG/M metagenome (GOLD analysis project Ga0155096, IMG submission 106064) | Candidatus Terrybacteria bacterium RIFCSPHIGHO2_01_FULL_48_17
TTGTGAAATCTGATATCCTTTGGGAAGATCTGGATAAAAGTAGTTTTTGCGGTCAAATTTTGAAAACTCTGCCAAGGTGCAATTAAGCGCAGCGCCAACCTTCTGCACCATACGAATTGCTTCTTTGTTGGGTACCGGCAGGGTGCCGGGGTGCCCAAGACATACCGGGCATACGTTTATATTCGGATGTTGCTCCAGGGGATCGTTTAAGGAAGCGCAGAACATCTTTGTGCGGGTATTAAGTTCTGCGTGTATTTCAAGGCCGATAACAGGTTCGTAAGGCATGAAGACGAGGGAATAGTGAATAGGGAGTGGAGAGTAGCCGACAGGGTTCAGAGTACAGAATAGCACTTGCCAAAAAAAGAAAAAAGCCCCTTATTGCGAGGGGCCCCAGAATTCGTGGGGGATTTTTTCAATAATTTCTTGCCAAACACGCTCAATCCCCGGCTCCGTTGCCTCGAGCGCAGCATAATCGATTCGGCTTACCCATCGAGCATCGTCTGCCGCAGTAGTGTCAACGGAAAGATCCTTGATGTTGGAAACAACGCATACGAATACAAACCACTCGTGGCTTGTGAATCCGCGGCGGCAAGGATTATTCATTACTCCATGCCATACCAGCCGCACGTTTTGAGTATCAAGATTTGTCTCTTCCTTCACTTCGCGGTTCACTGCTTGTCCGGCGGTTTCGCCGACTTCAAAATGCCCTGCCGGGCATGCCCACGCAACCGGAAAAGTCGCTCGTAAAATAAAAAGTACACGACCGTTTATGTCTTTGATAATTGCGCCCACCGATCCCCGCGGACATCGTTTATCATCATTTTTCATTTGTAAATCCTCACTAGACAGTCCCGTTTCCATTCAAATGAAGCAGCGCAAAAAGGTCATCGGGTTTGCGAACGCGTCGCGGATGAAAAAAAGAATTACAACAAACCTCAACTGGATCCTCGTCGTATGCATAAACTGGTCTTCCGTGTGCAACAGCACCTCCCAATAATGCGACCAAGTCCTCATGTAATTTGCTTTCGGGATTATATACATAGAATACGTCGGCGGTACTTAAACGATGCAGTGATCGCGGCGAAGTATCGTATATCGCAAGAGGCACGAGGCCCTTTATGCGCAAAGCTTCCTGCCATTCAGAAACCTCGTTGACACGATGGGGGGCTGACAATATGGCGATATACTCTCCAAGCCACGGCAATAAATGTTTGGGCTCTTCAACTACCGCCTCTACATATTCCTGCTGATACGCAGGAAGCGGAAGCAATGAGAAAATGGGCTTCCCGAGTCGGCGGGCATAATCAAACTCCAAACGAGTGTTAACACCGAATTTTCCGTCTTGGTTATAGATAAAGCACACATCAGCTCCGCGGATACGCTCAAGATGCGCCCGCACAAAGCTTTCCAGATGTTGTCGGTATATCGGATCTTTTATGCGTTCTGATTCTTCAAGAAGATGTAAGCGCGGGTCGCGCCCCTCAAAATCGGGCTTAAGGGCAGCAATACCAAGCGCGGTGAGATCATCGTAAAACTTATACAAACCCTCTTTTTTTTGCTGACTTCCGCACAGAACTACCGAGCGTTTCATAGGTACTTTTTAGCGTACTCTAGCGCATAAAAAAAATCAACCCCGCCAGCGGCGGGGATTGATATTATTTATCTAAAAGGTCTTTCTCCTTTTGAGCAATCCGCTCATCCTGCCCACGACGAGCAAAATCGTACTGGTTCATATTCGCCAGAAGGTGTTGGGAAATCAGAGGGAACGCTTTTCTGATGAGCCGCACCTTCTCTTGTTCGATCTTCCGGTAGTCGGGGTGGCCTTCGGGAATAGTTCGCAGTTCGGCTTCCCAGAAAAAGGAACGCAAATTTTGCCACTGTTGAAATCGCATGCGATATGCAAGCGGAACCGCATATTGTGCAATTTCTGGATCCTGCGCCTCGATTGCGGAAAAAACTGCTTCGGCTTGTGAAATTGCTCCTCGAAATTCTTTTTCAAGACCGGCATCGATCACTTCCGATGGCACATCATAACCATGATGGACGGAAAATAACTGCCTTTGCTGTGTTAACATGCGATGGCGATGCAAATCGCGCCATGCACCTATGTTCATGACGATCTCAAATCGTACAAAACTATTTTCAAGCGCGCGCCCCACTTTTTGCCAGCGTTGCGTGCGACCCTCAAAGTATTTTGAAACAATTTGCTTTTTCTTATCCGGCGGCATGCTGCGCACTTTTTCGAATATCTCGCTCCACGAATGGCGCATGCCAGGCGTATCGTAGATCATACTGGCAACAATCTTATTCTCGCCTTCCGAATCGTGCTCAATAAGCGTTACGGCAACGGATTGCGCAGATCTGGGCAAATTATCATTGAATAAATTTTTTGTAAGCGCTGCGGTGCGTTTTTTGCGGTTCCCAAGATATTCTTGGTATTCTTTTGCGATATCTGTTTTTGCTCTGCGCAAAAATGCCGGAATAACCTGATTTAATTCCTCATACGCGCGCTGCCCGGCCCAGCGCACTTCTCCAAGTATGTGTTTTGCGCAACGGCTATACAAATATTCAAACGCCTGGCCATTACCAAAAAATGCAACCTGGCTTAATGTTGCCGCGGGAAGCAAACCGCGTAATACATCAAACGACTTTGCACGAATGACTGCTGGTTTTTCATCTGGAAATTTTCCGGATAACCATTCCTGCATCTTGCCAAGAAGCTTCGTATAAGTACTAAATAGGCCATCGAGTGCCGCGCGATACTGTTTTTCCAGTCCCATCTTGGCAAGTGTCGGATCTATAAAATATAGGTATTGTCCGCCCGTTTTTTGGGAATAATCAACATATCTAGTTGATTTTTCAATAGGGGCAAGGCCTATTCTCTGGTCCTCTAAGTGTTTAATCGCTAGCTGCGAAAGGCCGCAGAAAACAAGATGAGTACCTGCCATTTGTGCAATAGAATCATCGCCATATTGAGCCAACCACTTCAGGTAAAATGCCCGGGCTTTTGGGTTTTGCAAAAGCTCTATGGCGCCGTGTTTTCTTAACAACATCCAAAATTCGCGTAACGCTTCACTCTGTTTCTGTTTTTCTGCCCAGCTTTCCGGCGCCTCATCTTCTTCTGGAACCGGATACATAAAGGGATACAAAAATTCATTCAAGAAGATTGCGCGAAGATCTTGAGCTGCGCGGCTCGCCCTTGAACACAACGCGCCGATCAGTTCAGGCGAAAAAATAAGCGGCGCATAGACCGACTTGTCAATATTCGTTACAAACGGCTTAAGATGCAACGCATCCCTTCCGCTCCACGGTTCGCCTTGAAATAGCGGTTCGTACAACTGAAGCTCTTCTTCCATGATCGCTCCTTATGTTAATGAACTAATGATATTTTGCCTTAACAAGCTTATCTAATAAAGGTTCGATCTGTGCAAAAATTGCTTCGGGCGAATTGCTGCCGTCGATCATATATACATTGTCATTACGCAACATTTTTGCAAGTGCGGTATATTGTGCCCTAATTTTTCCCATCGTATCTTTTTTTTCAAAAATGTCAGCTTCGCTCTTTTTCTCTTTTGTTCTTTCAAATGCGATATCCGCCGCAACATCGATTATGATTGTGAGATCAGGAAACACAAACCACCGTATTTTTCGATGAAGTTGCCATAGTTCTTCAAAAGAAATATCTGTTGCCATGCCGTAAGCCATCGTTGACAAAAAATAACGATCGGAAATAACAGCAGTAGGCGCCTTCTTCCCTATTTGAGGAATAATCTCGCGCTCCAAATGCGCTTGCCGATCTTCGATAAAAAGCTCCTGAAGCGCAAGAGAAGAAATCTCCAGAGCGCCGGTGATGGCCTGGCGGAGCCGTTGTTGGTCATCAAGATAGGAGGGTTCTTTGGTATACACCGCGGAATATCCTTTTGACGCATACCAGCGGACAATATTTTTAGCTTGTGTCGTCTTTCCGGACCCATCGATTCCCTCAACGGCGATAAAAAAACCAGGGTATGGATTTTCTTGCATATGCTAATTCCACTTTACTGCCATCAAAATATTTTACAATCTTGACATATAAACTGTTCTATGCCAATGTGTCGTAAGTACGTATGATTAGAGAAGGAAGGTAAACGTGAAGATCGAGCGGTCCAAAATCGGTGAAACAAAACCGTGCGCTGGTTGCGGAAAGGAAATATCGCCAGCAAGCTATGTCGAAGTGGTCGAGGGGCGACTTTTCTACCATGCAGACACTGGTCTTTATTGTCTTACCCCGCCAGAAAAGGCACAGCTTCTTAAAATCATTGAGCTTAAGTAATTAGCGGCACCTAGAGGTGCCGCTTTCACTTAAAACTCTAGAAATTGAGATGCATTTTGCTGGCTGTGGGCCCCTCATCTCCAAAGTACTTGCTTTTCCGAGTCGGGGCGCCGTATGGCTCCTCTGCTTCGGAAGAGAGCTTCGTAAAACTAATCTGTGCGATAGGCATTTTCCAGTAAAGATTCACGGGTAATTTGCCGATATTGTGAAGCTCTAAGGTTGGTTTCAGGTGATTTCCCGGATCGATAAAGCCGGCAGTTGCGTGAACGATAATACCAAGGCGCCCCAATGAACTTTTACCGTTCAGTTGCCCTACGATACCGGCGGACAAGCCCACCTTTTCAAAGGTCACGCCCAACACAAACTCTCCCGGATGAAGCACAAAAGGAACACCTTCTTCCACCAATACTTCTTCCATAATATCGTCAACCGGTTCTTTCACATCAATCGCTCCTCGAGATGAGGAGCGAAACGTAAGGAATTTATTTCCTAATCGCAGATCAACAGATGCGGGCTGCACCATTGCAATGTCGAATGGCTCAACAGCGATAAGCCCTTCGGCAATTCCCTTTTTTATGTCTCTGTCTGATAAAACCATAGCGAGTAAATCCAAATGTCAAAATCCAAAGCCCAAAACAAGCACCGAATCTTAAAATCAAAAAATCTTAAACACGTTTAAAATTTAGTATTTTGGAATTGTAATTTGTTTTGGATTTTGTGCTTTGTGCTTTAAATTTATTCTACTTTAAGCCCCATTGACCGCGCCGTCCCTTCAATAACCTTGATGGCTTGTCCAACGTCTTCGGTATTCAAATCCGGGATCTTCTGTTCCGCAATTTCACGAATTTTTGCCTTGGTTACTACTCCGGCATTTTTCTTATGGGGCTCGCCCGAACCTTTCTCAATTCCTGCTGCCTTGCGCAATAAATCAGAAGCCGGCGGGGTTTTAAGCCGCATATCAAATGTCCGGTCAGTATACACGGTCAATTCAACTGGGATAACGGTACCAGCTTTGTCTTTGGTCGCTTCGTTAAATTTTGTACAGAACTCCTGAATATTCAAGCCATGTTGCCCCAAAGCTGGCCCCACCGGAGGAGCAGGCGTTGCCTGTCCGGCTTGAATTTGTAATTTAATGATTGTCTTGACTTCTTTGGGCATAAAATACTACGAAATACGAATGATTACGAATATACGAATATACAGGCGTTTCCTTTTTTTCTACCTTACTCCTCCATAAAGGTGTTGGCAATTTTTAGTCCAACTATCTATACGCCGCAAGAAGGACTTTTCTTCCATCTCAATCAAAGCGAGCGGCCGTACTTTGAGCGGGTTGCAGGGCCGAACCGGTTCGGGCGCGAGCGGTTGCCCGCCGAGCGGCCTTAAGGAACGGAAGGATTCCTTGCAGACGCGAGGCGGGTTACCCGAGCGCCATGAAATGCAAAAACTGCTGCAAGCTTACAATTTCTTTACCTGTAAAAAGTCAAGCTCCACGGGGGTGTCGCGGCCGAACATGTTCACGAGCACCTTTACTTTGCCTCGCGCTTCATCAACATCCGAAACCTTCCCATCCATATCCCTGAAAGGACCGTCGGCGATGCGTACCGTATCCCCTACCTTTGTATCAATCTTATACTCCGGCTCTTCTGCGCCGATGCGTTTCAACAACGAATCGATTTCCTCTTTTATTAAAGGCGTTGGGGTGGTTCCGGCACCCACAAAGCCCGTCACGCGCGGGGTATTACGCACCACATACCATGAATCGTCGGTAACAATCATCTCAACCAAAACGTAGCCCGGATAAACGTTTTCTTCAACCACCCGCCGCTTTCCACTTTTCACCTCAATTCGTTTTTCTTTTGGCACCAAGACCTGAAAAATCTTATCTTCCATGCCGAGCGATTCAATACGCTGCTTAAGCGCCCGCGCCACTGCATCTTCATACCCTGCATAAGTATGAATGACATACCAATTTCGTCCGTATTGCGTGGTTTGTTTTGGCATAGACCGAAGTTACAAGATACAAGAAACAATCATCAAATAAATCTCAATGCCCAAATTCCAATGACCAATAAATAACTTAATGTCTTAATGTAAAAACATTTTGCCATTGGGGCCTGGATATTTATTGGAAATTGGGATTTGGATATTGGTCATTGTTTGTGCCTTGTATCTTGATGTTTGGATCTTCCCGAATTATTAATTATTGATTATTTTCTTCGTTCGGTGTTGTTTCCGTTCCGGTAGCGTCTTGGGTCGCCCCATCCCCTGCCTCTTGGGTCTGTATATTAACAGCACCCTGGTCGGTATCGCCTACCTGCACCGGAATATTTTGCGACTGCGATCTTTGCTGAGTGACTACTGTATCAACAAAAAAGAGCGCGCGACTGAACACAAAATCAAAAACGCCCAAAAGAGCCGCGACGAACGCGGAAAGAAGAATCACAATAAGCGTAAGGCGGACCACCTCTTGTCGTGTCGGCCAATTTACCCGTTGCATCTCGACACGAACCTCTTTAAGGTACGCCCATGTCTTTAGGGGTAAAGAAAGAATCAGGTTCATAAAAACTATTTGTGTATATTTGTTTTCCCACTCGCGCTAATTCGTGTCTTCTAAAAACAGCCCACGGGGGGCGTCCCCACCAGCATAGGGCTGCCACGATCTTTTGTCAATAATTTGATCCGTGCTCAATGCAAATATTGTGCTTTGGCACGATTGTGTTCTTCAAGAGTACGCGAAAAAACCGTAGTGCCGTCTGGTGCCGAAAGGTAATACAGATATGGCGAGGCCTCTGGATAAATGGCGGCCGTAAGCGCAGCCAATCCGGGATTGGAAATAGGCCCGACAGGAAGACCCGCGTATTTATAGGTATTATAGGGAGAATCAAATTGCAAATCTTCGATCGTAAGGGTGCTGGAGGTCTTTTGACCCTTAACTTCAGAACGTTCCAGGGCGTATAAAACCGAAGCGTCAACCTGCAACGGCATACCAATTTCAAGGCGCTTGTATAAAATACCGGAAACAACTTTCATGTCACGATCGGTCCGCACTTCTCTTTCAATGATGGATGCTATTGTTACAATATCATGAATTGATTTTCCTTGCCGCAAAATTTCTTCGCGCAATTCTCCCGACAGCTTATTTTCAAAATTGATGAACATTTTTACAGCAATATCTTGCGGCGCCGAATCTTTACGAAACCGATAGGTGTCGGGGAAAAGATAACCCTCAAATTCCCGCATACCCACAGGTGCCCGGCTGCACGGTTCGATTAGTTCAAAGTCCGCGCACGCTGCCTCATTGAACAAGGCCGATAGAAATTCGTTTGCTTCGCCAAGACCTTCTTGGGAAAAACGCGCGTCAATATCGGCAACATCAAACCCTTCCGGAATCGTAACCGTAAGATCGCGTTCTGGTGGCGCCTTAGCCGTTAACACCTCACTCACACGAAAAGCCGACATTGCGGGTGACAACATAAAATCACCTGCCTTTACTTGCGCTTCCCTACCCTGAAAAATTAAAAGTAGCTGAAAAATAAATCCATTGCGAACTAAACCTTGTGCCTGGAGGCGCTGCGCAATATCGCTAATCGTTTCACCCTGCATAATTACAAACGACTGTTGTGCTGCCACGTTTTGCGGCGCCTGCAGTAAAAACCAAACCATAAAAATGCACACGGCCAAAATAAGACCGAGGGCAGCCAACGCCCCCAAAATAATTCGTTTCACCCACCGCCCTCGACCTTTTGGGGGCAATTGTTTCCCGATTTCTGGTTTCTCATCTCCAGTTTCTAATCTCTCTTCAGAAGCTACAATCTCATGCATGTTTTTTTGAAGATTTTGAGGATTAAATCCCATAAAGCTCGGATTATTCGGATCGCGGATGGATAAGAGGAACAAAGGCAAAACCAGGATATTCCTCCTCATCCCATGAGCCATTGTCTTTTTTTCGAAATCGCCACACGCTTGATTGAATTGGTGCGACGATAATGCCACCCGCAGCACACTGCTCTTTCCACGCATAGGGTAATGTTTCCCCCGCTGCAGCGGCAATAATTCGATCGTACGGCGCGTGTTCGGGCAAGCCCCCGGAGGCATCACCGCATATCCACTGTACAATCCCTTTCTCAATAAAATTATATTTCGCTACGTTCTTCTTCCCAAACTCGCACAACTCCGGCACCCGCTCCACCGCATACACTCGTCCTGAACCCTGTCCCTTGCCTGCCCCGTTGCGAACTCGTTCTGCTGCGGGGTCCCCTGTGCGTTGCTTGCTTACAATATACGCAAGCAGCACCGTTTGCCACCCAGATCCTGCGCCAATATCCAAAACCTTCTGGCCGGGTTGCGGCTCAAGCAATTCCAGCATAAATGCTACGGTTAATGGTTGAGAAATGGTCTGGCCGTGACCAATCGGCAAAGGAGCATTTAGTTCCGCTTCGATTCGTAATTCCTCTGAAACGAAATTCTCTCTGGAAACAGCGCGGAACGCCTCAACAATACGAGGAGTTCGTAAAATTCCCTGTTGTATTAAATCGTCAACGACAGTCATCGTGTATAGTATGACAGAAAAAATGCGCCCGTGCATTACGGGCGCAAGCAATGTTTTATTCTTGCGGTTTTGGTTCCGGAAACTCGGTATCCTCTTGCGCGTTCGGATTTTCCGTAGACGGCGTTGATCCATCCGGCCGCTTTCGGCGTATCGGAATGGGTTTTCCGCCCCGCTGCGACATAGGAGGCCTTGGACGCGGTAAAGGAATTCCTGCACTACGGAACGCATCCACCAATTCTGCCGTGGAAAGCGGATCCGCCTCCATCGGCTCACGCAATTGCCACGGCGTCGTTGCTCGTTTCCTTCTCGCGCGCCGGACAACCGTCGCGGCTTTCTTCTGTCCGTTTTCTTCCGAGAAAACAACGTCGAGTAATACCGATTCTCCCGAACGCAGCTTTGCCTCAACGGCGAAATCTGAAATTGGGGCAGCAACAAACTTTTCTATGATAGTGCGTATATTCCGCGCGCCGTATTTAGGATCAACGCCTTCGCTGAACAAAAACTCAAGAAACGGAGCGGTATAAGAAACCGAAAGCGCGGCCGGTGTTCCAGCACTCCCATCTATCCGTTGTTCCACTATCTCAAGCTCTTTAAACAAGATCCGCCAACACGCCTCCTCGCTCAAGGGGTCAAACACAATAATGCCATCGCTCCCGATACGACCCAAGAGTTCCGGTTTAAAGTGCGGCGACTGCTCAATGACGCGTTTTGTGGCGCTCCAAATCTGCTGGCTCTTCCCGTTTGCGCGCGCAATGCGCTGTTTTACATTCAGCTTAAAGCCCAAACGCCCCGAATCGTCCAGAACGCGCTGGATTTCTTTTGAAGCAATATTGGAAGTCAGCACAAAAAGCGTACCCGTGAAATCAATAGTCATGCCCTTATTAAGGGTGAACTTTCCTTCTTCCAAAATTCCCAGCAATAAATCGGTAAGTTCGGGTGCTGCTTTTTCAAATTCATCCAAAATGATTATTGCTCGCACGGGCCAAAGCTTTTGCCGCAGGCGACCAAGAAAGTTCTCCCGCGCCTTTTGCATGGCGCCGGAGAGCTCAAAAAACATTATTGCCTGCTGCCCGAAAAGCTGCACCAAAGATTCTTTGAATTCCTCATAATCCTCAAGGGCTTTGGGAGCGCGCTTTTTGACATCGTATTCTCCCACATCTTCAAATGCCGATTTGTCGCCATAGCCCACATAGCTTGGCGGTGCCCCTTTCAAGCGCAACACCTCGTGGCGTTCTTTTATCGCGCCACAGTCGATATAAATAATCGGATCTCCCAGTCCCGGCTCAGGATGTCCGATCCATTCCCATCCTAACACCTTCGCAAGAAATGTTTTTCCGGTACCAGTCGGGCCTGCAAAAAGCATAACGCCTACGGGGCGCTTAGGGTCATTAATGCCCGCATAAAAACGGACAAGAATGCGCACCGCATGGCGTATTGCCCGATCTTGGCCGAACACCTGATTGCGAATGCGTTCAATCATTGCGCGAAAATGAGATGTTCCTTTCCTGTCGCGCATGAGCATGATGGGAAAACGTGAAGGGTCTACGCCGGTCCGCGGTTTGTTGGACACAGTCAGCCACCTTTCTTATTGCCAAAGAGCAAAATGTAGTTTGCACTGTAGCATTAAAACCCTCGCGAGACAAGGCCCGAATTCTTTGCCAAAAGAAAACAGCCGCAGATTTTTGCCTGCGGCTGTGCGAAATTAAATTCCAAGTTCTTCGTGAAAGACCTGACGCGCCTTTTCCGGTCCGCGGTCGGGATTCCTCACAGTATCCCCTACGAATCGGACTTCGGACATAAAGATGCGACCCTTGTGGGAAAGTGTACGGACGTACCCGACGCCCACATCAAGATTTTTAAGAAGGCTCTTCTCAAATCCGGTCATCCAAACGATCGTGCCAACCTGTAGTACGACCCGCTGTCCGTGGGTGGCGCTCCATTCCTCCACGGCAACTGCCACGTGGAAATTACCCTCGATGATAAGCTGACAATCGGAAGTTTCCAGACATTCCTGCGCACGCTGAGATGAGGCCTTTGTTCGTGCTTTGTAAGGGTGGAACATTTCAAGACACAGGCCCGACGGAAGGCGATATTTCTCGCATTGCACCACGTGTTCCGCGACAAGATCACGGAGCCCGCGCAGCACGATGTCGTGCCTGTACAAAAGCTTACCAATACCGCGCGCTACCGTATCAATAATTGTATCCCGGAAAATCCTCAATGGTTCATGGCCGTCTCGCGTTTGCCAATCATCATGGTTTCCGCGACGGAAAAGAAAAAGAATCAAACAGGCCGAAATAAGCGAACGAAGCTCCTCGTCGGAGGGCTTACGGGATGAGAAATTTGCAAACGCTCCGCGAAAACGCTCCCTAAATACCTTCAACATCACCTGAGCGCAAAGACGTCCGCTTAACTCCTCTTGATAGGTGTAGCTCTCAAAACCAGGAACAACCTCGCCCCGCAGCGTCAAATAATGATAGAGGCCCTGTATAAGGTCTCCCGCAATCGCAAGAACGTTCGTGCCGCTTTCAAGTATCAGTTCAGGAACACGGTTAAGGAAAAACTCATATTCGGTAAATGCGGAGCCGCCATGAAGACATGCTGCCGCAACCACCTTATCTTCCCGAAGTTCCCCCAAAGGAGGCAAGGGACATCGAAGTTCCCACTGAATCCATTCGGGATCAAAATCATAGCGCTGGGAATTCCCGTCAAAGAGAATCTTGGGCTGAAGACCGCTTCGATTATATCGGGCGATCTCGCGAGCAATGGTGCGACGACGAATGCCAAGCACATCCTCAAGGCGTCCAATAGTGCGGGGACCATATGTTTTGAGCTGCGCAAAAGTTTCCTTCAGCACCGGGGTGGCTGCTTCAGGTACCGGGATCATTTCCCGCTCGTTTGCGGCAATATCCTTAAGACTATAAGTGCGGAAGGAGAATTCGGGAACCGGGGGATCGCGATCCTCCAGAAGCCGAAATTCCAACACACGAATCCCCACCTGGTTCTCGGTCGTGATAGTTTCGTCAGGTACGTGGGCCATCGGTACCGACATCCAAGGTTCGGATGATTCTCCCACAGGACGCGCCACAGAAGTACCGCCACAGTCGCTAGACCAAATGGCAGGGGGTTTCTGTTTGGATTGTTTTCGTTTTTCTCGGATGAAGCGTTCTGGACGCACGGAGTAGTTTGCAACTCCACCAAGCTGTGCAACGCCGCGGTGCGGCAGCACTACCCAAAGATCATCGCCCCGATCAAATTCCCGGAGCTTTTCAAGCCCCTTAAGATCAAGGCGACCACTCGTTTCATCCCAAAAACGGACGTCATCAAGATTGTACGGCTCCTGCCGCCTAATTTCTGCGAGACGTGCCGCGACCTCCTTGCCAATTATGCCATCGTAATTGGTGGCGGGACTCGTAAAGATGTAATACTTCACAAGATGGCCGCGCTTGTTGCGAATCTCGGGCAAAAGTCGTGCAAGATTTTGCGCGGTCTGCTCAACAAGCTCTTCGTATGCTTCCGCGCGCTTTTTACCGGCTCCCTTGGGAAGCTTTGCAAGAAGATGTTTTGAAGAAACGAGACCTCCTTGGATAATCACAAACTTCGCCTCGTCTATGCCGGTAGCAATTGTCTTTAATGCATCCAGTATCCAGCGACGGAAACCCGGACGGCCGTAATCAAGCCGTGAAATAACGGCAACCGCTTCTCCATGCTTTTCAGACATCAGAGTCACCTCTTCCTTTTTTTTCTTTACAAGGTTCTCGTGTGCCTTCACCGTAGCAAATGGGGGCTATCACGTCAAGACAAAACCCGCAGGTTATGCGGGTGAATACATTATGTGAGTTTAAGAAGCTCGCTCAGCGTAAACACGCGATGCAGACGTATCTCTAAGGAAGAAAGAAGCTTTTCGGCGCCTTGCTGGCGATCTACTGCAACTAAGGCGTCCTTTACCACCAAACCTTCCTTTCGCAAAATGCGTGCCGCAAACGTGATACTCTGTCCCGTCGTGGCAACATCATCTATGAGCAACACTCGTTTTGTTTTTTCGTATAAGCCAAGAATAGGAAGATCTAGGCCCGTTTGCTTTCGCTCCAGTACCGGGCTTAACGACGGTATGCCGGATAAGATCTCAATTGCCCCAACCAGTCGAGAGGGTGCGGTGGGCACATCGGCAATATAATCACACGAAGTTTTTATTGCCTTCATGACTACAAGCATCGCACGGGCAAGGCGTACAAATGTTTTAAAACGAGAAGGCACGCGTCGAAGATCGACATATACGGACGCGTCTTGCCCTCCGGAAAGCAAAAAATCTCCGCGCTGTACGCACCCCATCGCTACCAATTCGCGCGCCAAGAGTATGTTTCTCAATAAACCCTCCTTTTTCTTATGAGAACACCAGCTGTCGTTGTACGAACCATACCGCAATCGCAACAATATATCCTGCAATCGCAGGAAGCGTTGCGATGCGAAGGTAGGCACCAAAAGTTAGATCTTTTACCATTCCCATAGCGATAACTCCTGCTGCGGACCCGATAACAAGTATTGAGCCGCCGATGCCTGCCGTGAGCGCAAGCAACACCCATATACTCGGATCAGATGTTTTTATAATTTCGATTGCTGCGGCAGTTAAAGGAATATTATCAACCACTGCAGAAAACACTCCAAGTGCCGTGCTTCCCGCAACGAGCCGGATAAAAGACGGACTTTCTCCAAAAAGCATCTGCGACGCATCCTCCAGCAAGCCCACATGCCCTAGCGCCCCAACCGCCAAAAGAATACCTGCAAAAAACAGCAAGCTTTCCGAGTTAACTTCTTGAAAGATTTTTTTCATGGTAATTGTCAAATGCGTTTCTCTCGGTCCGAAGTTTCGGAACAGAAGAATAAAAGCATAGGTCAGGCCAATCCCCGCAAAAAGTCCAAAATAGGGCTCAAGCCCCATTTCGCTGAACATCACGGGCAGCGAAAAAGATCCGAGCGCTACGCCAATAATGCATCGTTCTGACCACGACAGCGAAACTTCTTCCGCAGAAAGATCGCGGGTGCTATGTTTCATGCCTCGCGCCAACAGCCAGGTACTCACCAAAAGCATGCTTAACGAAGGAAAAAACCCTTCAGTAATAACCTGTTGTGCCGAGAACTTGCCGGCGAGCCACAGCATAATGGTGGTTACGTCACCTATGGGAGAAAAGGCACCCCCAGCGTTTGCGGCGATCACAATGCCCGTAACGGCAATAAGCAGGTTTTTGCCGCGAAAGAAGCGAAGGGCAATTTGTACCATAACAATGGTGGCCGTTAAGTTATCAATCACTGCCGAAAGCCCAAAGGTAAGCACTCCCAATGCCCAAAATTGCTGAAGATCCGTAAGGCCAAGTTTGAGCAGGTGCGCCCGGATAAAGTCAAACAGCCGATAGTGAGCCAATATCCCGACCAGCATCATGGCGGCAAACAGAAAAAATACGAACCCAAAAATCTCGCCGCCAAGCGCTTGTGTTTCCTCTTTCAACGTATCGCCTTGCCAGAGCGCAATTACAAGCCATAGCGCGACCCCCAAGGATGCTGCTGTTACGGCTTTGGGAAGGTACCAACGGTGCTCAAGAACGATCAGTGCGTATCCCGACAGAAAAAAGCCCAGAACCACTGCCTCGAACATTCCGCCTCCTTTTTATCAAAGAACTTGTTGGTAATATTATACGCGAAATGAGTTAGGAAGTCAAGAAAAAGAAAACCTCCACGTTCTCGTGGAGGGAAAAAAATTAGTGATTACACTTCGGCTGGCTCAATGCGAGCATGGACGAGGCGTTCCGCCTCCATCATCAGCATCGAATGATTGGCCGCATGCGCAGGACTTTGTCGCGTTTGGGTTGAAAATGGTGAAACCCGAGCGCATCACGTCCTCATGGTAATCGATTTCAGCGCCGTCAAGCAATGGGGCGCTGTCTGGGTCAATGACGAGTTTCACGCCATGCTGTTGTGTAATCAAATCTTCCTCATCAACCGTTTTTACAAGCGCCATGCCGTATTGATAGCCAGAGCATCCGCCACCAACCACAAATACACGCAGGTAGCCGTCCTCAATTCCCTTTTCTGCAAGAAGCGCTTTTGCTTTTTCTGCTGCTTGTTCGGTAACCGTCAGGTTCACGGCTTACTCCTTCTTTCTTTCGGAAGTGACAACGCGCGTCTATACACGTATTTCATACTTCTTCTTTTTTCAAGCCGCCCTCATGATATGCTGTCCCATGTTTTGCGTCAAGCACCGCCGTGGTGTATGAATACTCTATGAGGTTCCTCCCCATCATCTTTTTTGGATCTTTGGGAATCGCAATGGTTAGCGCAGCGATTTTGAGCGTAGATCGAGCGGGCATTATTGATATCCCAAGCCCGATACGTTTTTTGCATGAACAACAACAAGAGGTCTCACTGCCTGAAGCGCAAACGTATACACCGCAAACAGCTTTTCCTGCTGCGGGAAAACAAGAGGATGATGCTGCCCAAACCATCCCCAGAGATACGCTCCCCATAGAAATAAATCTTTCTGTTCCCTTTACCTCACAGGCACCGCATCAAAACTGGGAAATGCCTTGGCAAGAATATTGTGAGGAAGCGTCAGTTCTTATGGCCGGACACTATTTTTTAGGAAAGAATATCCCAAACGCTAACTATGCCGATCAGGAACTGCATCGTATTCAAGCGTTTGAGGAAGAACGATTAGGATACTATAAAGATACCACCGCGGAAGAAACGGCGATGGTACTTCGTGAATTTTATGGCGTGGCCAATGTAGTGGTAGAAGAAGCGAGCATTGAAAGAATGAGACAAGCGGTTGCACAGGGCAAGCTTGTTTTGGTACCTGCGGCCGGAAGACAACTTGGCAATCCTTACTTTACCCAACCGGGGCCCTTGTATCACATGCTCGTCATCAAAGGATATACTAAAGACGGACGTTTCATTACTAACGACCCAGGCACCCGACGCGGAGAAAATTACCTATACAATCCCGAGGTAATCCTTAATGCTGCGCACGATTGGAACGACGGCGATGTTGAACACGGAGCAAAAGTAATGATTGTTGCTGGATAGATCTTCTTCTATTATCAATAACAATGCACGCGCCTTTTGAGAGGCCGTGCATTTTTTGCAAAACGATCTTTCTTATTCGTACCTTAGCGCTTCTACGGGATCCAGGCGCGCGGCTCTGCGCGCCGGATATAATCCAAAAACAATACCTACTCCCGTAGATACCAAAAGCCCGATAACCATTGCTTGAAACGGAAACACGAATTTCCACGAAGCGCCCAAGGCAGCGGATAATGCAAAAGATGCGGCGTACCCTAAGATAACGCCAAGCAAAATTCCCACAACCCCTCCGGTTGCGGTAAGCAAAACCGCCTCCAAAAGAAACTGGCTTAAAATATCACGATTGGTTGCGCCGACTGCTTTTCGGATACCAATTTCACGAGTCCGTTCGGTAACCGAAACAAGCATAATGTTCATAATGCCGATACCGCCCACCACAAGCGATATTGCCGCCACTGCGGTCAACAACGCCGTCAAAACACCCGTTACAATAGAAACACGCTCGGCGGCATCGGCCGGCGTGGTAATATGGAAATCGTCTTTGTCGGGATCAGAAATTCCATGGTTTGCTCGCAAAAGTGCCGCGATATCTAAGGCGACGCGATCAATAACATCTTCGCTTTCAACACGAATTACAATCGCTTGGAAAAAATCGGTTCCGGTCAAATACTGTTGGGCGGCGGTATAAGGCACCATGATAAAATCGTCCACATTAAAAAAACCCGTGCTCCCAAGACGCGGTATTACCCCAACGACTTTAAAATTCACGTTTTTTATTTTAATGATTTGCCCTACGGCTTCCGATTCGCCAAAAAGTTTGGAGCGCACCTCGGCACCCAAAACCGCAACAAGCGCTCGTTGGCGTAAATCCTCATCCGTAAAAAACATGCCCTCTTCCGGAAATACTTCGAGGATCTCTGCAAAAAGTTTTGTGGTACCAATAGTGCTTGCGCGCGTACTCTCGTTGCGCCAATTAACGGTATAGTTGCCAATAACCTCCGGTGAAACATCGGTAATGCCCGGAACGTTCCCCGGCATACTTAATGCCTTTACGTCCTTTTCTTTCAAGGAATCCGTGAAAAGTTCAACTAAATCAGACGGACCGCTTGGCTCCCTTCCGGGCTCAATAAACATTGTCCTTGACCCAAACCCCTCTAGTTGCCCTAAAATAAGCGCCTCTGCCCCCTGCCCTACAGAAACAATAAGCATAATCGAGGTTATCCCGATCACAATACCAAGAATGGTTAATAACGAACGCGATACGTTCGCACTAAGCGCCCGCACTGCAATACGAAAAAGATCGATGGCCGTCATAACTCTTATCTATTTGAGAAATTCGTGATCGTGTGCAATCCGACGTTCTTTGACGCCGGAATCGTTCTCAATTTTCCCATCACGCATAAAAATAATACGCTGCGCATGTTGGGCGGTATAGGTTTCGTGGGTTACCAACACAACCGTATGTCCCGCCCGATTAAGTTCTTGCAAGAGTTTCATAATTTGAATGCCCGAGTTTGAATCGAGGTTTCCGGTGGGCTCGTCCGCAAAAATTACCGAGGGTTCGTTCACCATAGCGCGCGCGATCGCAACCCGTTGTTTCTCCCCTCCGGATAATTGATTGGAAAAATGCTGCAGTCGGTGCGACAAGCCAACCTGTTCGATAACCTGGCGCGCCTTGTTGTTGCGTTCACGCACGGACATATGTGCGTAGACCAAAGGCAGCATGACGTTGTTCAAAACGCTTGTACGACCCAACAAATTAAAGGATTGAAATACAAACCCCATGCGGGTATTGCGTACATGGGCAAGCGCATCGTCGGATAGCTCTTCAATTGCTTTACCCTCAAAACGATACACGCCCCGGGAAGGTCGATCAAGGAAACTTAAAATGTGAAGCAGAGTGGATTTCCCCGAGCCCGACGGCCCCATGATGGCAACGAACTCTCCTTTATTAATCCCAAAAGAAATACCGCGCAACGCGTACGTTGCGCTTCCGTCCTCGTTATACGCTTTCTCAACGTTTGAAACGTCAATAAGCATAAAATGCCCTCTATTTTTTCTCGTAATTAATAATTTCCTGGCCTTGCGAAAGTCCTTCCGTAATTTCTACCATGCCATCCAGTGTCCTAATGCCAATAGAAACCTCAATACGTTCAATTCCCTCGCGGGCAACTGTCCGCACATAGCGCTTCCCCCCTTCCTCGATAATTGAACGTTGCGGCACAAACAAAACGTCTTCTGCTTTTTCTGTTTCAATATTCAGATTTGCCGTCATGCCGGCACGCACGCGCTCGTCATCCGTTTCAATACTTGCTTGCAGACGATACGTCACCACGCCTCCCACGAGTTTTTGTGCCGGGTCAATAAAAAACACGGAGCCCGAATATGCGGCATCGGGGACGGCATCTAAAGTAATCCCCACCTGGTCTCCTTGGGAAATGCGCGCTATATCCGCCTCGGGAACCTGTGCCTCGATAGAAAACGGATCGCGCGATATAAGCCCGAGGGCAGGGACGGTTACGGAAGCGATCTCGCCCACGCGGACATCCACCTTCGTCACAATAGCTGCGGAAGGTGATTTGAGAATCCGGTCGCCCAGCGCAGCACGGGCTGCATCCAGATTGGCAGAAGCACTTGCGATCTGCGCCTCAAGCGCCGCCAAATCAACTTGACGGGGCGCTGCTTGCTTTAAGGCAAGCTGAGCTTTAGCGCTGGCAAGAGTGGCCTCGGCATTGTTGATACTCGCGTCGTTTGAGGATTTCACAGACGCGATTGCCTGCTCATCGCTCCGCAATGTTGCAGAATAGATATCAAGGTCGGTAAGAACCGCTTGCACCGCGTCTTTGTCTGTGTCGGTTTGCAGCGCGTTATATGTTGCTTGGACAGCCGTGCGGATTGTTACAATGTTTGTTTGCAAAGACACCAACGCCGCATCGATTGAAGCAGTGGCAGTAGAACCCGCAATAGAAGCGGCCGTGGACTTTATGGTATTGCGCGCGGAATCGGCAGGAGCCATGGATGCTTCGGCATTTTGCACTAAAGCACTCGAGATATAATAAGCACCCCACGTCTTCCAACACCATTTAGCGATAGATGCGCATGGCTCCATGTAATCATCGAGGGTGCTCATTGCGCCATCGCTTTTTACCGAAGCATTTTGGATCGTATTAAAAGCATCTAAATATTCCTTCTCAAGCGCCTTGTCAGCAGCATCTCTGGCATTGACAAGCGAGGTTTCTGCAGATGCAACTGCCTGCGCTGTAACTTGTATGTCTTCATCTGAAGCACCGGCTATTTTTTGATTATAGTTGGCGCGGGCTGTTGCAAGCGCGGCCTCGGCCTGCCGCACCTGCGCCTGGGTAGAAGCGGTGTCAAGCCGCGCAAGTTCCTGGCCAGCTTCCACCTTATCGCCCACGGCAACATTTATTTTTGAAACACGGCCGGCCGCAGCAAAAGAAAGCATAACTTCCTCGGCGGGCTTTACCGTTCCTGTTGCTAAAACTTCTTCAACCAATGTCCCGCGCTCAACTGTAACAAACTCGTATGCCGGCTCGTCTTTCCGTAAAACAAAAAAAACTACAACACCTAAAATTACCGCGATGCCTGTTCCCGCAATAAAAAATCGCTTCATAGCCAATTTTATTATACCACAGCCCACCGGATCGGTGGGCTGGAAAACGATATAAGATTTAACGACACATGCCGCGCAGGCATCCGATCACTCTTTACGGATGGGTCGCATGATCGCCCGGTCCGCCGCAGCCATCAGAGAGGTTCCAGACCTCGGTTAACTGTTCTCCGGTGAAACCGTAGTTTTGAATGAGTAGTTTTGCTAAGCCGCCATAGACGTACCATCGCCAACACTTACAGCAACACGGACCTTTCTCGTTGGAGTTTTGCATCGCATAATCATATGCCTGTTGTTGTCCGGGCGTTAATTCAACGTCGTAGTAAGCCGCAAGCTCCTGCGCTAACTTCGCGTCAATGTCGTAGGGGTCCGGCGGAATCTCAGGAATGTCCGCGTACTTTTTTAGGCCATCCACCTGCTCGGCATAGCGATGGGGATCCATGGCGCTGCAACAGGAGCCCTGCAATCGCTCGCTGCCGGTTGTTCCGGAAGCGATGGACTGTCGGAACGAAGCCGAACACGACGAGTTGCCGTTCTGGCTTAAATACTCAAACTTCGCCGCAAGCGCCTCAGAAACGTTTGCTGCATCTTTCGGAGTCGATCCTTGGGGAGAAAGATGGAACAACTGTTTTCCGGTTCCTGTAAAGATAAAATATGCAGCAACGGCAGCAACACTCACAATAAGCAACGGATGGAGTTGTTTCATATGCTTTGCTGCCGGTTTTTGACTTTCATCCTGAAGATGCGCCGGCATATCGTTTTTTGTTTCATCATCCATAGATATTGAAATTAATTTTGAAAACGGAATAACCAAAACAAAAACTAGCGCCTAAAATCCGCGCCCAGTCGTAACCCGACTGCCTGACGGATCCGCCTATGCCACCGAAAGCGTGCTTCGGCGGACAGGTCGCGCGCTAGCTTAAACTAAAAGCTGGTTCGTAGAGTAACGATTGGACAATGCCGCGTTGAAACATTCGCTCAAAGCCCGAGAGCAGACATCGCATGAGCATAAGCGTATATGTCCGCATGTGCGACAGATATGCTTTTTCAAAACTCCGAATCCCTGATTGAACTAACACAAAAACTCCAATGGAAAAAAGGAGGGATAAAAAGGTGTTGCGAAAAACCTCATTAACGATCGTTGATTGCAACGTCACATGCAAATCGGGAAGCGGCTGAAAGAAACAGCATTTGCTGTCTGACATCGTCTGCATCGCAACGTCCATATGATCCATTCCTGCATGCGTAAAGAAAACACAGGGCGTTAAAACCGCCCAAAGCAGCAAGAACCCGAGAACAGAAACCGCGAACTGGGAATATCCTTTCTGCATAACCACGATAATATACACGATACCACTAACCCGTCTAGTATTCCTAAAAATTATTTTTCGATATCACCGACCGGCAAACGTATAAATAATGTTTCGGGAATCCGCGACATTGCCGATGACAAGATGAAATGTAATATCAATCGACTGGGCTACAGAAATCGTCTCGAAGATCCCCGGGCGCAAATAGTTCGTCACACCCGCGATACGATAGGTATTAACAGAGGTTCCACGGTTGTGTTGCGGAAAATACATGGCAAGCCCAAAATCCTGTGCGTTCACCCATGCACCCCACAATTCATTCAGGTTATGCAGTTCCGCAATATAGGGAAAATCGGCAAACGACGGCTCGGACAATAACGCATGTGTCCAGGGCGCATTTCCTTGATAACTCACAAAGCGATTCAGCCATGGTGCAGCAAACAATGCCGGAAGCTCGTTGTTTCCCTGACGCGTGCTGCCGGAAGTTGAGGCACGGTACCGAACTATTACATGTTCCGGGACTGCAGGATCAAGCGTATACCACGCTTCAAGCATCGCTTCGCTTTCAACTGCTGTATTTACTCCCCCACCTTTATCATCCGGGTTCCATTGCAGCATAGCGGTTTTCACATACATTGTTCTGCCATCGTTGGTATAAGAAATTACGCGGCTGCCGTGGTTGTGTTTATCGCCTCCTTGTACCGGGTTCCAACCCCAAGTTGGTGCATCGTGGCTAGGATATGTTGCATTTTGGTCATACAACGATGCCTGAATAAGCCGGCCGGTATCGTGTTCATCCACAAGGTTAAAACCGGCATGGCTGAACTCTACGAGTGCGCCGCCCCAACTTAAATTCGCGCCAAGGCGCAAGACGCTATTTTCAAGATAAGCGACGCCGGAAAAACCCGAAGGCACGGTCATGGTTTTGGGAGATGCGTGCAGTTCGGGATTCCCGCCGCCGCCAGAATTGATTGTCCATACAGAAATCGTATGTTCTCCCGGCGCAAGCACGGGAGGGTTCCAGGTAAAACCATGGTAAGGATCGCTTGCAACGCCTGCCGCCACAAGATCATCGCGCCGGTCATTGGCAGACACGGTACCGCGGTGAACGCCATCAATATAAATATGCACCTCTACGGGAGAAGAACCGGCATCGGCGTCATAAGCCCAGCCAGAAATAAGGGCTGGCGTTGCATTATCCAACACCCCGCGGGGCAAAGCGCTTGTCATAACCAACGTCCTTGGCGTTGGCAACAAGGGATTCGTACCTCCTCCAATATTTATGGCATAGGCCGCTATCGTGTGCGTTCCTGATGCCAACCCTTCTGGTACCCAACCAAATCCATGATAGGGATCGGGAGTTATGCCCGCGGCAACGAGATCGCCACGGTGCTGGTTTGCGGTCAGGGAAACGGTTGGTGTACCGTCAACATAAATATGGACGGTAACAGGAGTGGTCGGAGCGTCGGCATCCCATGCCCAGCCAAAAATAGCGTCGGGTGCTGCATGGTCAAGACGGCCGCGCGGATCTGCAGCATGTGCGAAATTTGTACCCAAAACAAAAAGCGCACCAAGCGCTACAAGAAATACAAAAAATCTTCCCATAACCGCAGTATACCACGAGCAGCGTATTTAAAAAAAACATAAAACGACAGCTCCCGACAGGGAGCTGTTTGGAGATTAACTCTCGTTGTAATCCCACTTGAAATCTACGACGTCCTGACCAAAGGCCTCCACGGCTTCAGAGCGTACGTGCTTGACAAGAGCGGACTCGCGCACAAGCTCGTTTGGATATTGTGCGATCCAGTCGGGGTCATGAAAAAGGCGACTGTATTGCGTAGTGGCCCACTGCCGAACGTCTGAACGCATGTCGCAAAAATCATCACCGCAACTACACATCAAAGCACCTCCTGTGTTTTTATAACTTGGAACCAAAAAGTAGCATACCATATAAGTATGCCCTTTGTCAATACCAAAGCTCTTCCTGCGCAAACCGTATTAACGATGACGGACGTCCTCCATTTGAAATGCCGGGGAACAGATGCACACCACCACAAGATCTTCAGGGGCTTCGTTAAAGAGGCCGTGTTCTGTCTCAGGATCAATCCGAATCCAATCGCCGGATTCTAGGGGGTGGCGGACACGATCAATCTCGATAAAACCCTTCCCCTCAACCACGTACACAAATTCCGTGCTCTTTTTGTGCCGGTGCGGCTGCTTGCGTCGTGCCGGATCATTCATAACCCAACCATACGCGATACTTAAATCGGGACGCGAAAAGGCATACGAAAGTATTTTGGCGCCGTCAAAACAGTCCTCTGCTTCCGGCAAAGAAAGCGGATATGTTTTGCCTGGGGAGAGCTTTTGATCGCGCAAATAAACGTCGTTTGGGTTAAATGGCGGTAGAGCGAAAACCAGGTGCTCCAGATACCCACTGCTTTTGTTTCGCAACATGTGCGCAACACCCGCTGGAATCTCGTATGCGCTTCCGGCAGCTACATCATGGCACGCTCCATTGGGTTCGGGGGGTACCGAGACAAAGTTCTCCATAACCTTTTGTAATAACATAAATCTCCGTCGTCGTTTCGTGATCGTGGAGGAGCGAAGCAGCCAATGGGTTCATAACCACATGCGCCATTGACCATTGTGGCTGCTTTTCCACTTCGCGCAACACCTGTTCACAAATATTCACCGCGGTAGGAAGATCTCTAATATTAATTTTGGTCATACGGAATCCGTACTGTATTTTGAAGCGCCATTTGACAACATGATACCATGAAAAAATTTCTTTTGCCGGCATGCAAACATATTCGGATATCATTGCCTAAAAGAAAAACGCTCAGGATTTTTCCTGAACGGTACGGTACTCCCATTTGGGAACATAAAAATGGGGGGTCGTTCCAAAAGATGGCCCGATATACCCAGGTATCCTAAATTAAGCTACGCAACATTCTGTGAGAAATTAATCAGATCGGTGGTACTAATTTATATCCCGACGCACCTCGGACGCATCCAAGAGAGAACAAATAAGACACTGCGCGAGAGTGTTACATCTCTCGTTTATTGAAGAAGACCCATCAAGCTGTAAATAATGGACGGCTGGTCAGAGAAGAGCCAGTAGTACACGCGGTAATTCTGGTCACCGAGCATGATGATAGCCGGATCAATTGCTTCCGATTCGGCAAGAACAATCTGGGGTTTTTCAAAATGAATACCGTCGTTCGACACAAAACTGTAGATACCTCCTCCTTCCATTGGGGAGGACGCGAGAAGGAGGTAGCGGCCGTCCGGCAGAGTTGTCACAGAAGGATCAACGTAACCGGTAAGCTTCGTATCTTCTTTGGTAAAGATTAAGCCATCGCTGGAAATCGCAGAAACGGTGCCGTGGCCTGAAACAACGGAATCGGAAACGTAATACAGACGAACCCTTCCGTCTAAAAGTCGAAGCGCCTCCGGTACGCTTGCCCAACCTCGATCGTCGGTCTGTTCGGAATCGATACGCGTTCCTTCTTTCGTAAATAGCAGGCCGTCTAATGAAATGGCCGAATAAATCTTATGAATTGCCTTGCCGGGGCCACCCATGCCGTCGGCACCCTTGTAGTACAGGCGTACCCGGCCGTCGGAGAGTGTGACAAGCGTCGGATCGCACACTACTGCTTCATTACCGCTCCCCGGACCTATTCTCGTTCCGCTTTCCTTCGTGAAATTCAGGCCGTCGGAGGAAATTGCAGAAAGGACGCCTCCTTGACCACAATAGTAAAGGCGTATGCGGCCATCCATAAGTTTATGCGCAAAGGGGATGCCGCCGGCAATCCTTTGTCCCGATTCTTTCGTCCAGGTGAAATTCATTGCCTGCGGGCTTGAAGATACCCCTCGATCCTCTCCCCCGGGTTGCGATTGCGGCGCCATCGAAGTACCGCGGTCGGGAACAAATGCATTCTCAGAATCCTTGGCGCGGAAAATAAAAAAACCGGTAACCAAAAGGCCGGCAATAAGAAAAACGCTCGCGATTAAAATAATCTTTTTTGGCACCATTGCTATTTATTGTACCATGACGTGTTTCCGTCGTATTCGAACCCTGTTTACAGTAATCTTTTGGTAACCTTACTGGCCGCTGTCTTTACCAATGCAAATTTAATTGCACGTACAGATCTTATAAGGACCCCCGGCGGCCGTATTGTCCATTCCCGCATACGTCGTGTCGGTCGGGCAATCGCACGAATCGGGAACCGGCAATCCGGCTACCCCAACTCCCCCGCTCACTGAACGGCAAGGGTAACCCCACTCGGCTGATGTCTTGTAGCAAGTGACGCTTCCGGAATTGAACTGCCCGCTATCGACGTCTATTTTTGGCAGCTTGATATAGCCCTGCGAGGCCAAGAACATTATTGCAAGAATAATAAAAAGAATTATGAAAGGTACTGCTCGCGCCATATCGGTTTGCTTTGGTTTCGGAGCAGCCGGCCCTCCGTTGTCCTTTTTCGTATCGTCTTCAACTCCGCCATATACAATGTAGAGGAATCCTTTCCAAGCCCATTTTAATACTAGATAGTACAAAAACACTGCTATCGCGAGGAAAATAAGATAGGTCGGCGGAAAATTGAGGAAGCTTTCTTCCACGAAGCTACAAACAACTACTTTCCTTTTCAGAAAGAACACGAGAAACAGAAGGAACAGTATAAGGAGCGGGAGCAACAGAAAAAATACTTTCGCTGCACGATAGTACCATTTCCGCTCAAGAGTTGATTTCTTAACAGGCATACGCTTTCACTCTACCATACTTCCGGATTTCCGGATAAGTCGTAAAAAAACCGCTCGAACAGCGCTTTTTCGCGAGGGGCTCCTGAGAATCCGACGCACCTCGGACTCTGAACTCATCGAGCCTGAGGCCCTCAGAGCCGAATGGCCTATCTCAAATTGTAGCCCCTCGTCGCTGTGGATCCTCGAGACACGGAAATTTGCAATCGCGCTACCCAATGTAGCCCCTCGCTGCGGCTCGGGACACTCAAATTTTCATCCAATCGCTGCGCTCTTGGGAAAATTTGGTGCAGGCCAGCTCGGTCTTGAACAATCCTTGGCAGTAACCCACAAGCGTTTTCGGGGTATTTTTATTCTAACCATCCCGACGCACCTCGGACGCATCCGAAGCGGGGCAAATGAGACCCGCCTACGCCTATCGGCTACGGACGGGCAGGCAAACGAGATAGTTTTTAGGGGTGTGTCTCACCGTGTCTTGTTTGCTTCATTAATTTAACTTTTCTCTTTATTCCGCACCTTCACCTTCTGCTTTAGCGGAATCAATCCCGCCGATTTTTACCAAATCCTGATAGGTCATTTGCAGAAGCCGCTTCTTGGAATGTTTGGTTAAAATCTGGGACGCGATCTCAATCACATTTTTCCCGGCCTTGCCGGTCCGGAGAAGAATTGCCAAAAGCTCCGAGTCCTTAAGATTCTCGGCACCTTTGGCGACAAGCTTCTCCCGCGGCCGCTCAATTTTTGGAAGATCTTTTATTTTCATTTTTGTTTTGAAACCAATTTAATAATGTCTTCTTTGCGATAGCGCCGATCGCCTCGATTGCCAAAACGAATCGCTTTCAAATATCCCTTATTATCCCAATTGCGGAGGGTGTTTGGGTGGCAACTAAGGATAGATTATCACTTCTCTAAATAACTTAAAATTTTCTGTTCAAGAATTTTTCTGAAGTCGCGCAAATGCATGACGTGACTTGCGGGCAAAAACTCCCGCAGTTCACGGCGAAAATCAATCTTTGACTCCCGCAGCAGCTTAAGCGCTCGAGTCAAGTTTTCTTTTTCTTTCACAATCGGATAATTACCGGACAGTAAAAAGAAATAATCGTAAAAATCCCTTGGTTTTCGACGGTCAATAAGCGCTCGTATTTTCCCTCTCATAATTTCATCTTTCGGCAAATGGATTAAAGAATAAGCCGGAATGTAATCATTCTCAATAAAAGCGGTAATTCCTTTTGAGTTTCTGCCGTTTCTCAACGAAACTTGAATTTCAATGGGGACTTTTTTGCCGTAAGCGAAAAAATAAGCCCTGCCCAAATAACCGCCGGTGGTCGCCTTACCTTCTTCCAATTCAACGCGAATCCCCGTATTTTCCACACCAGCAAGAGTGTTGGTAAAGATTTCCTCCACTTCCCGTTGTCTTATATTAATCCCGGTAAAATCCAGATCTTCCGAATACCTGGGACTGCCAAAAACAATCCGTAGCGCTGTTCCACCTTTAAAAAGTAGCCGTTCGGAACGCGGTTGTTGATAAAGATACGATAAAAACAAATGCTGGCAGTATTCCCGCGTCACATTTTCCGCGTTTGTCTGCGCTTGTTTAATAAATTTTGCGAGGTTTTCGGTATTCAGCATAAATATGTTTAACTAATTCAAGTATGCCGGGACGGTCAAATAGTTTGACAAACGCCTCAAGTTTGGATTTATCTATGTTTTTCAAATTCAGTCGGTCATTGAGCATCTTCTTTTTCAAATCAACAAAATACAGATGGTCCGCCAGTGCCTTTTCCGGCTCGGCAACGAACGCTTTCCAGCCGTCAATTTCCTTCAAGCCATAGCCGGTATAGGCCTTTTTCTTGATGCGCTGATACATAAAACTGCCGATTGGCGTGGTATATTCCCGGGTTTTTTTGGGGGTAATGGAAGTAATCGCATACACGGTTTCCGGAATAATGCCGTAATAGGAAAGGGCCGTTTCCAAAGAAACATATGACGGTTCATACATTTTATTGGCAATATAATAGTGAGAAGGACGGCTATCTTTTAGCAGGTATAATTTGTTGCGCAGTTTTAAAAATAAACCGCTTTTCACATTGTTTAAAATAAACATGGAGGCGGACTTTTCTGACACGTTAAAAACAAGCCGAAACTCTCGGGGCGTAAACACCATAAACCCAGCGTCTTTAAGACGCTCCTCCACTTCTATGCTTTGTAATTTTTTAGCCATAATATAAGTAAAATGCCCGTTTCACTTTTTCTATCATATCATAGAAAAAATGAAATGGACAATTTCAGTATACCGTAAGATGAGACCTTGGATCAAGTATCAAAAACAGCCGCTTTTAAGGTGGCTGTTTTTGTTGAAAAATTGAGGACGTCAAAAGTCCCGGGCGCGGCACGGTCCATAGAATCATTTACCCTGAGCGCAGCCGTAAATAACGTCCGGCGGTTTTCGTTTACGGGGTCTTCGTGAGTTTTGCCAGCTTATGCTTCCGCCACAAATTTCTTGCTATCCAGAAAACGAGAACGGCTCCTAGAGCCCCCCAGAGGAAAATTTGCCCCATTTGTTCGGCTCGCGCTGTTGCGAGGATTTGCTTGCACTCCTCCGTGAGCGGCCCGGAGCTAGCTTTACAATATGCAATGAAATCTTCTCGTGTGAGTTGTGCGCCCAACATGTTTATATATTAGCATAATTCGACGCGATGACTCGAAGAAACACAAAACCGCCGAGTGTTCAGCGGTTTCCTGTCTTGAATACGGCGATCAATGGTATGCCTTTTTATCCGAATACCAATACCTTGTCCGATTCCTCGACCATCTTCACGAGGTCTTTCATGGTAGTAACGGGGCAGACCTTACTCTCCGACTTTTCCCGGACATGTAAACAGGTTTCACAGGCGAAAAGCTGTCCCCCGAGACCCTTGAATTCTTCAACCTTCTTGGAGATGTCGAACTTCTCGGTGTCAGCGATGTCCTCAATCTCCACTCCTTCGCCGAAAAGAAATAACCCAACCGAATGATCGGCCTTCCATAAGGCAATGGCTAAGCGGAATGTATTCCAAACACGTTCCGGCGTGTTGGATTGCAGGATAATTCCGATTTTCATGGGGGTTAACTCAATGCTTTTTTCTTCTCCTCAAATTCGCTCTTATCAATCTCGCCTTTCGCATAGCGCTCTTTGAGGATATCAAGCGCTGACTTACCGCCTCCCCCGCTTTTTGTTTGGCCGACAATCCATTTCACGAGCGCGACAATACCGGCGATAATCAACGCCCACCAGAGAAGCATAAAAATCCAGCCGAACCAGCCGTAGCCAAAGTTCATCATATTATTTATAGAATTAGACCCGGAGGGAGACGACCATCCTCCCGTCATCATGTTCATCATAGGCATCCAGCTGCCGCTTCCGGCAGGAAGCGCCGCCGACGTGTCGCAACCGGAAAGCCGTTTGCCCATCACAATATGAATTTGTTCTTCGCCTGCTTCGCCGTGCATCTGGATCATCATGGCATTCATGGCGGCGTGCGACTCTCCCATCATCTGCCCCATGAAGTATTCGCCGAGGACGCCATAAAGCTCATCGTCGAGATCGGCGCAATTGATTTCTTTGGATTGAAGCCGTTCCCATAACGCCCTTCCTTCCTGCTCTTCGCGGGCGGTATGCTCAACAACCTCATCCCAGTCCGCCGAAGAATTCGAAAATCCGCGCATCATCATTTGAGCGTTTGCGCCGAACGCCCAAGCGCCTATGGCAGAAACAAATAGAACAAATAAAAGATACCTCTTCATGCTTTTATACTAATATCAAACCCCTTATTCGAATATGGATACACCTCGGACTCTGAACCTATCTCAAGGTGGCAGGGGATGAGGGAATCGAACCCCCGACTGCGGTTTTGGAGACCGCCGGTTTACCACTAACCTAATCCCCTATTAAATTTTTTAATAATGCATGCGCCTTGCCACCACCTTTAAAATAGCGTTCCCGATTTACTGCCGCCTTCTTTGTATCAAAGCTTTCGCTGTATATCAAAATAAGTGGCCGTCTGTGTTGTGTCGAGGCAACCATTCCCGCGTTATGTTCTGCGATACGACGTTCAGGGTTTTTTGTAGAACCCACATATAATCGGCCATCTTTTTTGCTCCTCAAAACGTAAACAATGTGCATAATGTGACGGAGGGAATCGCCCCGCAACTGCGGGGTTGGAGACCGCCGTAATGGCCCTTATACCACGCCCCTATGCCCGCACGCGGCGCGGGAAACTCTAAATCCAAAATCCTAAACTCTAATCCCTGCCTGCCAGCAGGTAGGTCGAAATCCGAAATAAATCAAAAAACTGTTCCTCTTCCTTTTTCTCTAAAGCGCGGATGGTATCAAGAAAAGTCCCTCCCTGCGAGCGAACTTCCGGAAAAATTCTCTCGGGCTGGCGGTGGGATCAATAATGCATCGCAGTCAATGGAGGCGGAGAATTTTTCCGGTCGGTTCGCGAGCTATCCTCTGTTTCGAAATACGCTACCCGCACTATTTCCGCTTTGTCTCTTTTTGGACCGTATGCTTCCTGCAAAACTTGCAGTATTTTTTCAGCTCCAGCTTGCGCTCAACCGTTTTTCGGTTTTTGAACGCATAGCGCGTAACTCTCTTACATTCTTTACACGCCATGCGAATAAGGTTGTCCTGGGACATAGCTGATAAATCCAAATGAAAAAATCCCAATGTCAAATAAAATCCCAAATCCCAAAATCAAAATTTAGACATTGAGACATTCAGATATTTATTTGGCATTTGAGCTTAGACATTGGTCATTAAAGGATTAATTAGTTTTTCTTTTCCCATTGCCTAGCGCCTGTGTTGTATTCCCAAAATTCCTGCGGAGGGTTTAAAAAAATGACGTCCTCCCCTTCAATTATTTCCCAACCGTTCTCGCCTGCGCCATAGAGTGCTGCACGCTCCCATGCCCCATTGCGGCTTTGAAGATACGCCATGCGCATGCCTTCCCGTGTTTGATACTCCGCATACACGCCGCCGTCTCTGGCAAACCAAAAACGCTTAACGTCTTCTTTTGTTCCATTTGCGAGCAATGGCTCAATATCAGTAAGGATATCATCAATAGTGCTGCGCTGCTCTGTTTCTTCAACCATCTCTTCATCGCCCACAAGCTCTTCTGACCCATTATTATTCGTAGATGATGTTTTCTCCTTTTGCTCTTCTTTTTGGGGGGTTGGAGAAAAATCGCCGCGCTGCCATAAGAATATACCAATCGCCACCACCCCAAGTAATGGCAGAATTATAATGGGATTTTTTTTTAGAAGAAAACGAAGCATAACTATATAGAGAAAAGGGATTAAGGAATAGAGAGTAGGAAAACTATCGGAAGCTCAATCGCTTTTGAGCCAGCGGTGGGAATTGAACCCACGACCTACTCCTTACCATGGAGTTGCTCTGCCGCTGAGCTACGCTGGCTGGAGGTTATCATCATCCGGCTCTTCGTCTCCTTTCTCAAGGCCATACTTAACCAAAATTTTATGCGCTTCTTCTTTGCAACCGGCATCAACGCAATCTTCAAAAAGCGCGGTGATAGCCCGATCAAGCAAACGGATACCTTCCTTATTTAAACCAGATTCCGCTTCGGTTCGTTGTTGCACGGCATGCTCCATGCGCCCCAAAAGACCTCGGTACCTATCTTGTTCTGGTGGCTGTTCTGATTCTGGCATAAAAAAACGGCCTAACACCGTATCCCCACTCTACGAAATTGTTGGAGACGTTTCAAGGGTATAGTAGGTCAGGCCCGACGAAGCCGCGTCAGACGCGGCGAAGCACGGTGCCGGCTCGCATGTTGTTGCATTTGCCTCCTTCTACTACCACTTTACCGTTTACCAAAACAGAGCTAATGCCTTGCGGTGCCTGCCAAGGGTTTGCAAACGTCGCCCGATCTTCAACTGTTTCGGGATCGAACACGACAATATCGGCAGCTGCGCCTTTTACAAGCACCCCCCTTTGCATAAGCCCCACTTGCCTTGCGGGTTGGGAAGTCATGCGCCGCACCGCCTCTTCCAGGGAAAGCTTCTTGTGCTCACGGACTAAATATTTTAATGCGCGCGGAAATGTTCCAAACGAACGCGGATGCGGCTGCTCTCCGCCTTCTTCAACATGAAGGGTATAGCCCGCTCCTGCCGACCCCACCAATGCAAGCGGATGGCTTAACGTATTCCATACCTCCTGTTCGTCTTTAAAGGATTCCCGCAATAAAATTACCTTGCCGTCATTTGATAAGAAAAGCCCCGCAACCGCTTCTCCCACGCTTAAACCGGCATCATCCGCAAGCTCCTTTATGGTTTTTCCAACCAATGAGGCGTCCCGCCGCGCAACCAATATTCGTGCGTCGGCAATTTCCGCCTCTCGTTCAGAAATCTCTACAGCAACCCTTGCGCGCGTAGGTGCATGGCGCAAACGTTCCAGCATTTTTGCAAGCCCGCCTTCTTGCGCCCATTCAGGAAGAACCATATAGAGCACCTCGCTCATGAAGTGATACGGGTAAAAATCAAATAAGCAGTGCCCTTCTTTCTCAGAAAATTCAGAAAGCCGGGCAAGCGCTTGCGTAAACATCTCTTTGTTCCCCTGCCCTGCGTGTTTAAAATGGGAAATCTCAAGACGAACCCCGGAGCGGCGCGCAAGCGCCAATGCCTCCTCAAGCGACGCCAAAAGCCGATCGTCTTCGTGCCGCAGATGAACGGCGAAATAACCGTCCGCTTCTTTAGCCGCATCAAGTAGTTTTTCAAGCTCCCACTCAGGAGATGATCGCGCGTGAAGATAGGCGGGAGCGTAAGACAACCCAAACGCTCCTTCAGAAAATGCCTCTTTTACCAAAAATCTCATTTTCTCGTGCTCCTCATCCGTCGGCACGCGCGCTTCGTCTCCTAAAATCGCCCGCCGCACTGTGGTATGACCGACCAAACTTGCTACGTTCACCCCCGGTTTTAATCCCTCAAGCATATCGAGAAATTCTCCGAACCGTTCCCAATCAACATTAACGCCTTGGGTTTCTCCCCATTTTTGAACCACCGCAATAAGACGCCCATGCGGAAAGGGGGCCAATGATGCCCCGCAATTGCCCAATACAACACTGGTAACCCCCTGCACAAGCATGCTTTCGCTTGTGGGATTACGCAGTATGGTAAGGTACGCATCGCTGTGGTTGAGAATATCAATAAAACCGGGAGAAACAACCATACCGGCTGCATCGATAACCTTTGTGCTTGCCGAAGCCGAAAAAGAACCGATGTCGGTTATTCTCCCCTTATCTACGGCAACATCTGCCGCAAAACGGGGTTTGCCAGTACCGTCAACAACCGAACCTCCTTTAATGAGTAATTCCATACAAATAAAATCTATCCACGAATCATGCTCATTATACCACGGCCTATGCAAAAAGGTGCACGGCAACCCCAAGACCCGCCGCAACTGAAGAGACAACCCACAAACGCATGGTAACTTTATAAGGCGGCCAGCCAAGCGCCTCAAAATGATGATGGAGCGGCGTTGAAAGAAAAATCTTCTTTTTTCGGATGCGTTTTGATAAAAGTTGCACAATAACCGAACCCGCCTCGACAACCAAAACAATACCGATAATAGGAAGCACCAATACAGCTCCCGTCAAAAAAGCGACAACGGTTAACGTTGCGGTAAGGCCTAAAATGCCGGTCTCTCCTGCATAGAAACGGGCCGGCGGTATATTAAACCACAAAAACGCAAGCAAACTTCCAACTATCGCGCCAGAGAAAGCCGCAAGATCAATCTGGTTCTGCACCAAAGCAATAATGCCATAAGCACTAAACATGGTCGCAAAAACCCCACCGGCAAGGCCATCAAGTCCATCTACCACGCCTCCGCTAAATGTTGCCAGCATCACCAAAACAAAAAAAGGCATCATAAGCCAACCGATTTCAACCACGCCAACATAAGGAACAGCAAGTGCAGAAACCCCCAAACGCTCATAAAACCACCACGCGCCAACCGCACCGATCGCCGCAACCAAAAGAATGCGGTGGCGCAAGCGAATACCCCCCGCGATATATCCTCCTTTTCCGGAAACCTGCAACCAATCGTCTGCAAACCCAAGGAGAGAGGCGGCAACCAGCGTAAACAATGGCAGCCACGTCTGGCTACGGCTTAAAAAATTAAGTTTATTGATAAAACCAAAATCCTGCCACTGTGAAAGAATCCAAAAAACCAGCGTTACGGCAAGTACGGTTATCCAGATCAACAAACCGCCCATGCGCGGGACAGAAACTTCGCGCTCGCCGTGCAGTTTTGCAAAAATAGGCGTGGGAGAACCATCCGGCGCATGCGTGCGCACCCGCTTACGCCATAGTTGCTTTTTATATAACCATGCGGTCAAAAGCGGCGTCCACAAAATCGCCGCGACAAACGATACCGCAACCATAAGGGTTACTTTAACGACATCTTGATCCACAACACATTACTACGAAATACGAATCGGTACGAAGATACGAATTTGTATATTCGTAAAATATTCATACTTCGTAGTATTTTCTTAAAAGCCGATACGGCGTAAAAAAAGATCGAGCGCAGAATACTTCTGTTCAACTTCGGGAATAAAGGTAAGAAGCGCACGCCTCACTAAAACCGGGTCTTGTTTCCCCAAGGGGATGATGAGTTCCGGAACGAGCAAGCCCTTTCTTCTTATAGCAAGCTCTTTAATGTCTGGAGGGTCATAAAAAATCCAAAAAGATTGTAGATCCTCAAACTTAAAAAGTTTTTTCCCAATTTCCAAACCGCGGGGAGTAATGTGAAACGTATATGAATGAGCGGGACGAAATGCGTATAACAGCCACACTACTGCCCCGACTACCACAAGTATAATACCAAAGAAATTGCGCGAAAAAATAAAAAAGACCAGTGCGATAAAAGCAACAAACCCGGTAGCCATCATCCAAGAAGCCGAATCTTTTGGGCGCGAAGGAAATTCTGCGGCCTCCCATTGCAACACCAGCGGCTGTTTTTGCGGCTCTGGAGGGATGGCCTGAGTGGTGAGGGCTGGTTTTTTTTCGTCTGGTTTCTTTCGTAAATCCAGAATCTTTTGTGGCATCGTATTTCAGCTTATCACGAAACTATTTGACCTGCACCCGTAAGGGTTCTACAGTAAAAAGACCGCGCAGCTGGAGAGGTGGCTGAGTGGCCGAAAGCGGCGCCGTGCTAAGGCGTTAACCCCGCAAGGGGTTCGTGGGTTCGAATCCCACCCTCTCCGTATTTTAAGATTATTATAAAATCACTGCGCATAAAAGCTGTTTATCGGAAATCGGATTTTAGGTTCTAAGAGGAATCGGTTACAAAAATATGGACTTGATCCAATCGATTGGATATTTAGCGGGGTTCATAATTGCCGTTGCCCTAACGCCACAAGTTATCCAGGCCTGGAAAACAAAATCTACAAAGGACATATCTTTACCCTGGACTATCATATTATTATTAGGCCTATTGTTATATTTTATCTATGGACTTGGTATAAAGGAAATGCCGATCATAGTAATGAATACGATTGAAACACTTTTGGTTATATCACTGATTATTGCCAAATTAATTTATAAATAAAAGGCTGAAATCCGTATCTGTTCGAATTTTTTCGAACGCACACCGTATTGTTTTAGCGCTATTATCTATATAAAACTTGAAAATCCTTATGATGTCGGAACAGCAAAGAATGGAACAGGTGCCGGAGGAACAAGCAAAGCCATATCAAGAAATGCCTTTTGACGTTACCCCGACCATTGTTTTACGCGAAGAAAAATATGGCGCCGGTTTCCCGAAAGGAGAACAAGGAGAAGAACGCAATGGTTTCTCTTTTTATGAATTGCGCGAAAACCCTAAAACAAAAACCCTTGAGCTTTTTTATATAACCTCGCGCATTAATGATGCTCCGATTTTAGAGGCGGTGACCGAAACCCAACAAAATATATGGGAGAAAAAGAGAATTATTGCGCGGCCCGCCAGATTTTTATGGAATGAGGAATCTGCCCAATGGAAAATAGTCGAGGATTAATGCGTAACGCGCTTTCGTTTTAACGGTGGGATGCCAGAATGGACGATTGGGGCGGGGGGTCTTGTCCCGCAATATGGCGGAGGGTTGGCTGAGTATGGCTTAAGGCGCTGGTCTTGAAAACCAGTTGGGGAGCAATCCCCTCGCAGGTTCAAATCCTGCACCCTCCGCCATGTAACGGGATTGCGATTTGTAACTAAAAATTTTTCTCGTAGCATAAATTTTTAGATAAATCGGTAAAAACCGCTATACCCGAAAGGTATCGGAGGTTCAAATCCTCCTCCCACCGCCATATTCCTATAACTTGGTTAGACCCCGCACCAATACTGCAGTATGATGCGGGACAAGTACAGTGCCCCGCCATTCTTAATTCGTTCTCTTTGCGTCCCCGTAGCTCAGCTGGATAGAGCGCCAGCTTGCGGAGCTGGAGGTCGCAGGTTCAAATCCTGTCGGGGACGCAAAGAGAATGCAAAAACGAAGGCGGGGAGGCCGCAAGTTTTTCCGACTGGCCCGCGAGCACGACGAGTGGTTTGCCAGTCGCAATCCGCCAAAATGAGCGAAGCCGTATCTGACGCAGCGAAACCGAATCAGGCGGAGCGAAGCGAATGACGGCGGGCAAATCCTGTCGGGGACGCAGAACGCGTAAAAGCAAAAGCTTGGACGCAACGTACATTGAAAATGGGAGCGAAACGAAAATGGCAAAATATGTCTTTCTTACAGAACGGGAAAAAGTTCACGCGAAATTCTTACTGAAAGAACTTTGCGAATTCGCTGATAGTATCTTTTTGGAATGGTTACAAAAACAAGGTCTTGCACAACCCTCTGTGCTTATGCTGGAGCAGCCGCAAGCGATACAACACTTTAAAACTTCTTCTATCCTGCACATCAACTTGCTTCTTACGGCAGCCCTATCTTCTCCCGAGAACGCTCGTGAAAATACTTTATCATTTCTTGGTGACTATAAAGTTCTTTTAGACGAGGTGGAGAGGTGCAACAATACTATATTTCAAATAATGGAGGACTGTGCAAACAAACTCATATCCGTACAAGAAGCGGAACGCATGATGCGAGCACATGCTCACGCATTTATTATAAAGGTACAGGCACTGCAAAAAGAAATTGAATGATCCTGCATTTCTATGCAGGATTTTTTATATTCCTATGCTATCCTACAATCGATGTTACGCTTTGAGGATTCGATAACACGGCTGCCTTCGGTTACCCAACAGTTGGCACGAAAGCTTGAGAAGGGGCTTGATATTCGTTCAATCCGCGATCTTTTATGGCACATCCCCTCTCGTTATGAAGACATCAACGCCATAGTGCCCATTGCGGAATTAAAAGACGGACAACATGCAACTGTTGAAGGAACGGTTGAACAAGTAGGGGTTTCGCGCACGTGGAAACGGCGGATGATTATCGTGGAAGCGCTCGTATCGGATGCAAGCGCTTCGGTAAAGGTGCTGTGGTTTAACCAACCGTGGATAGTACAGAAAATAAAACAGGGCACAACTTTGCTGCTTTCTGGTAAATACTCCCGGAGCCAACGTGGTAATTATTTTGCCCCATTGTTTTGGGAAACAATAGCACAGGGGTCAGGGTACAGAGTACAGGGTACAGGAACCCAAAATCAGGGCGCAGGGTTATTGGCGATATATCCAGAAACCGAGGGAGTGAGCTCGCGGTGGCTGCGCTTTTTGGTACGTGCAACCCTTCAAAAACTTGGCGGAGTTGCAGAAACGCTTCCTGAAACCATACGCCGCGAACAAAACTTGATGCCGCTTGAGGCAGCGATACGAATCATACATACCCCCAGCCAACTTCCCGATGCCGAGGAGGCAAAACGCCGGCTCGAATTTGAGGAACTGTTTACCCTTGAATGCGCGGTCTTGCAATCGCGCGCACGCCTGGCCAACCGAAAAGCTGCACAAATTTCTATGGACGTTAACCTTATTAAGAAGTTTATTGCAACGCTGCCGTGGAAATTAACAGATGCGCAACGTAAAGCAACATTTCAGATTTTGCGAGATATGGAATATGAACATCCCATGAACCGCCTGCTGGCAGGAGAGGTGGGATCTGGGAAAACGCTTGTTGCTGCAATCGCGATGTTAAACGCCGCAAAACAGGGCTATCAATCGGTCCTTATGGCGCCAACGGAAATTCTTGCACAACAGCATTTCAAAACGCTTTCGCAAGCACTGAAACCGTTTCGGGTGCGCCTCGCACTTCTCACCGGTTCAAGCGCAAAAGTAACCCCAAAAAAGGCGGGGGAACGGTGGATAAAAATTTCGCGTCCTAAAATGTGGGATGAAATACAAAAAGGCGCCATTGATATATTGGTGGGGACACACGCGCTTATAGCGCGCAAGAAACAAGATACAAGATACAAGAAACAAACACCATTAAAACCAAGCGGCGAATTGCAATTTAAAGCATTGGGGTTGGCGATTGTGGACGAGCAGCACCGTTTTGGTGTAAATCAACGCGCCCGATTACAAAAAATGCATCAAGCATTGAACCTGGAACGTAAAACGTGGAACCCGCATTTTCTTACCATGACCGCAACCCCGATTCCCCGCTCACTGGCCTTAACTATTTTTGGCGATCTTGACCTCTCTACCATGAGCGAACTCCCCAAAGAGCGAGTGCCCATTGCCACCGAAATTATCCTGTCTCACATGCGCCCGCGCGCTTATGAGCTTATACGGCAGGAAATTGCACATAAGCATCAAGCATTCGTCATCTGCCCCTTGGTGAAAAAATCAGAGAAACTCGCAGCCAAAGCCGCAGAAGAAGAATATGCGCGGCTTTCCAAGGAAATCTTCTCTGATTTGCGCGTGGGGCTTTTGCACGGCCAAATGGACGCACGGGAAAAAGAAAGGGCCATGCAGGAAATGAAGCGTGGGAAAATAGACGTTTTGGTTGCAACCTCGGTGGTGGAAGTCGGAATAGATATTCCCAACGCCACCATTATCATGATTGAAGGAGCAGAACGCTTCGGGCTGGCGCAGTTGTATCAAATGCGTGGCAGGGTAGGAAGAGCACAACACCCCTCACGATGCTTATTGTTGGTGGAACGCGAAGGGTCTGTGGCGATGCGGCGTCTTCGCGCAATGACAGAAGCCGCTTCGGGACCAGAACTTGCAAAAAAAGATCTTGAAATACGGGGCGCGGGAGAGCTTGCGGGCACACGGCAATCGGGAATGCCCGACCTTGCTATGCAGGCAATTGGCAACCTTACACTCATTGAACAAACACGGGAGGCGGCAAGAAAACTTCTTCGAGAGGATCCCTTTTTAAAACAACAGCCGGCTCTTGCAAAACGCGTGGGGAATATTTCAGAGCAATTGCATTTGTCGTAACAAACTGAAGCACAAGGATATGCAAACGTAAAAAACGGCCGTGTGGGCCGTTTTTCTTACACCAACGCTGTTTCTGCGCGCGCACAGGCCTTACATAATTCCGCATAAAGATAGGGATGCGTTTTTTCTGCAAGCGGCACAAACACCTCATAGGTTTCCTTCAAATATCGTCGCTGTTTGCGGCGGGTACAATCGCAAAGCGTACGGATGTTATGCAAACGATCGCATAATTTTACCACTCGTTCCCGCCAGTCAAGGAACAAAAATCCACTGAAATACTCGCGCTCTTGTTCTGCGGAAAGCCCCCGCTCTTTAGTCATGATACGCACTAAACGATACGTGCCCTTGCCGAAGTTATTCTCAATTTCCTGCCACGGGATATCCGGTCTATCCTCAAGCACGTCATGTAGCAATGCCGCCATGATCATTTCAGGATCGTAATGGGCAAGCTCATCCATAAGGATAAGCGCTACTGCCTTAGGGTGTTCGAAATAGCGCCCGCCGCCATCGCGCAACTGCCCTCGATGGGCTTCTTTGGCGAAACGGTACGCCTTCATAATAAGACGCATTTGTTCATCAGTTGCTTTACCTATAAGCCGTGCGGCAAAACGATCGCTATCGCGCAATTTGGTTACCTCCTAAAATAAAAGAACGATACACCACGGTATCATTCCAGAAAGAAAAAGGCAATAGATTTTTATTTTTTATCTTTCCGTACTTTCTCCGTAACCCAGAACCCCATATATCGGCCGAGCATCAGACGTGTTTGCGCCTCAAGCGCGGGAAGAGCGCCAAAAATGATAACAGTTACGGGAAACAAAACCCATTGCAACACCAGCGTTGCGTAGACCCACCCCGCAACTCGTTTTGGTTTTGGAGGCATTAACAAAAGAGATAACGCTCCATTCACCAGCATTCCAACCATCCCGATGGTTAATATGGCACGGGTAAGCGTGGGTAAACGGAATCCGAGCACGGACTCGCGGAACGCCTCTCCCCCAAGCGCCAATGGAAGCCAGCCCAACGCGAAAATAATTATGGCTGCGCATGGCCACATCCAAAAACCTTCGATCATTAAATAGGCGTAGCGGATTTTCTTGCGAAATGGGATGTGCTTATTTTTTATGAAACCGGTGAGAGTATAGGCGATCTTTTCCGCCCCGTACCCCCACCGTCTTTGCTGGCGATATACATTGTACGCCGTACGCAACGTGCTTTTTGCAAGATTCGCGTCCATAGATACCGGATAGTACAATGGCACAATTTGCCAATCGCCATCGTATGCCAATAAACACTGATAAAAAATAAGCGAATCCTCGGAGACCACTTTTGTGTTCCAAAACCCAATTTCAACCAAGGCCTTCAAGGGCATCGAGTGAGAAGAGAACGTCTCCATGGCTTCGGGGCGCTGCTGTTGCATCAGTTGCCAAACGGTATTTGAGGTTGCGGCAATGCGAGAAAAGGCGGGGGCGTCCCAAATATTATTATTAAACAGCGGTATTGGCTGATAGCTTGAACGCAGCGGTTTTTCGGCCGTAAGGTAGTGATATGTTACGCACAAAAAATAATCGGGCTCAAGGTGCGTATCAATATCAAGGGACGACACCAAAACGTGCTCGTAGGGAATGCGCGCGGCGTCAATTAGTAGCTCAACGGCCTTCCGGGCGGCCCACGCCTCGTTCGATCCCTTTCCCGAAAGCTCCCCCACAATATCTTGCGGATGAGTGGTGATCAGAAACGCGCCGAAGGATTCTTTAAAGTCATTTTGCATGCGGTGAGCAAGTTTTTGTGAGGACTTCCCCGCCCGTTCCTCGAGTGCCAAAACCACCAAAAGACGTTCCTTAGGATAACGAACGTGCGCAAGCGCCCCAAGCGTCGGGCGAACAACTTCTTCACCCTCTTGAAACATAGGAAGGATAACAAGATGATAAACGTCCTTCCACGAGTGAATAGTAGATAGTGAATAACGCGTAGTGGGCAGGTCCTCTAGACGTTTAAGCCAGTCGATTTTGCGGGTACGGCGTAACCGTCCATACGTAAATAAAGCCAAAATCGCAAGATAGATTGCCCGCAAAATCCAATAAATATCAAACGCGATGATAAAAAGAGCAACCCACACGGGTTGCAACCACGAAAAAAGTACGGCACAAAAAAATGTCGTCCACGCCAAAGTGCCGGGAAGCATTTCAAGTGCACGCCGCAATATGCGATTTTTCCCCGCAGGAACGGTGGGGGCTGTTCCCCATAAAAGATAGGGTTTATCACCGGTAAGATCAAGAGTGCTGTTCATGCCTTTCCTATATTACCGCAAGATTACGACAAAAAACAAACCCACCTTGTTGGTGGGTTTTTTGTTTTACATTCCAGGCAACCGTGGCTGATCTTGTGTAAATGGATGAAAATCGCCCAAGGTCTTGCGTACAATATCGCCAGTTGCCGGGTCAGCCGTTTCTTCTACTTCGATCCAACCGCGAATCGGTTCCCCTTGTCTTTGGGGGGCTTTCTGTAAATCTCGAAACCGAAGCGTCACAGGATTTCCCCAAAGGTCCGCGATATCCGGCACAATATGATCCATGGCTATTCTTTGGTTAAGGTATTTTCCCTCAAATATATGTTCGAGCGAAAGCGTACCATCGCCATCAACTCCTAAAATCCGAATTTTGGGATGGCGCTCACGCCCAATGTTTTGTGCAAGGACTTCTTTAATGATTTGAAATTCCTGCGGATCATCGGGCAATTCGTTTACCACGAGATTCCCGCGAGAAATCTTAGTTCCCGAAGCCGTGCCCAAACCGCACTGCTCCGCAACGTCTTGGGTAAGATACGCCCGCACAAAATCGGAATCGTCAAGACAGTTTTGCGCTACCGCAAGGCACTCGGCAGAACCGAAACGCGCTTCGACAGATGCAAACATCCAAAACCCTACCAAATGCGGACGTATGCCAACCATAGGATTTTGAGGCAGCATCAATAACTGCGCGATAATGCGCGAGATATCAACGGCATTTTCCGCCGGAAAAATAAGTTCGTGCAGCACCTTCATTTGTGCCCACATGGTAAACCCTTCGTCGCACAGCGAAAGATATTCATCTGCAGCAATAAGAGGCCACTCATCCTCAACCATCTGTAAGATATCGCGTCTCCACGAAGGCATTCTTGGATTTAAGGCAGGATCTTTCAGGATGGAAAGTATTCCTCCTTCGGGCGCAACGTCTAAACCCCATTGCCGCCGCACTTTGTGGGCTGAGGAGATAGTATGCTCAATAACATCAAGGCCATACTGGTTTACAAGTGCACGGACACAACGAGCGTGATCTCTTACCTGTTCTGGGGTTATCCGCAAAAATGCATTTTGATATGCGATATTGCTTTCAGTAAACGCATGGTGAATACGCGTATGGAGCCACGTAAAACACGCAAGGGCTCGAGATCGGGAAATAGGCAACCATGTCATGCGTCCCGGAACGCCACGAATATCAAAAAACAAAAATGGCTTTTTTGCTGCGTCCTCTAAAAACTCGAGACGCTTTCCAGACGACCAGTGAGGGTAACGCACCGGAAACTCACGCCATGCTTTATACGCAACAACAGCAGGCGTTTCACAAAGCTCCACATCAAGATCGGGGCTCGGCAATCCAAGGCGTTTAAGAATCGGCACGATTTGTGCATCAAATTCTACCATCATTGCTTCAGGAGACATGCTCTTCACCTCGCTCTTGGGTAAACCTAATCAATGATCGGGCTGCTTTCACTAAACGCTCTTCATCCATTACGCGGGGTCCCACCCACATATGATGGAAACGGCGTGCGACGGCAAACATAATATTCATAATCGTACTGTCCTGCAAATTCGGCCCGGTTCTTGAATCAACCTCAAGGTAGCCAAAAAAATCAATTTCTTCTAGGAGCGACTCAAGCACTGCAATCATTCGTGGATTGTCAGTGAAACTGTTTTCGCCGTCGGACAAGTGCCATACCACACGGTTAAACAACTCTCGTGGATAATGTTTCTGGAGAAGTCGCAAGGCCTCTCTATAACCAGAGGAAATCTCGGTCCCGCCACCAGATGTAAGATGAAAAAACTTCCATTCCGACGTCTGCCATCCCTCGGTATGATGCAATACAAAGACAATCTCGAAACCAGGAAATAGGCTGCGCAACGCCAACGCAAGATCAAGGGAAAAGCTACGCGACCAGCGCCGCTTTTTTTCATCCATAGATCCGGAAACGTCGCGAATGAGCACCAAAACGACATTGGTTGCGGGCTCCATTTCCTCGGCGCGGTAGCGAAACTTGATATCATCTTCCCAGAAGGGTTCTGATTTTTTCCTTTTGCTGTCGTCTCCAAACATGGTAGAGACGCGGGAGAGACGATCTTTGGCGCTTCTGAAAATATTGCGCATTGCCCACGGGCCTCGCTTGCGGTGACCTTTGGGAGTACGTTGGCGCAAACGCTCAAAAAACGGCAGCGAAACTTCGCGAAGATCAGGGAGTTTCAAATCCTCAAATTCTTTACGGGCAATATCGGTTGTATTCAGATCCGCTTCAAACCTCTGCTCCTTCGCCGGCTCGGTGCCAGCCCCCGATCCCTCGCGCAACGAAAGCGGCTCCTGGCCTTCGCCCTCTTCGCCCCCCTCGCCCTCATCGGATGTGCCTGGTTGACCTTCGCCCTCTTCGCCCTGCCCCGCCTCTGGTTTGCCTCGCTGGACTTCCTGCCCACGCTCAAGATCCTGGCCTTCAACTACCTCACGATTACGCGGAACCGACTGCTTTTGTCGCGTTTGTCGGGATGCGCCGGATCCCTCGCCTTCCCCCTCATTTTGCTCTTCGCCCTCACCTTGCTGTGACCCGCCCTCTTGGCTGTCGCTCTTTTCATCGCCTTCCCCTTCGTTTTTTTCTGGTTGGCCTTGCGAATCTACAAATTCAAACTCATACTCCCGCAGGGGAGGAATGCGAACGCGCGTTGGGGTGTTAGGATCATGTGATAATATTTCAAGCCCTAGGGCCTCAACAATATCAATCTGCTTTTCCTTAAGCGCCCGAACCGCAAGCTCAGCATGGCGTTGGCGATCTTGCTCTAAATCAGGAAAGTCAATCTCTCGTATCACGCGGAAACGACTTGGCATACTACTCACCTCTTTATTCGATGCCACCGAAATCATTATCAAAGAACAGATAGGTGCACCGTAACACAACAAGAGTCCAAATGCAAAAACGCCGTCCCTTAGGGGACGGCGAAATTCTTATTAGCTCTGCCACTCGCGAGTGGCGACATATTCAACCAATTGCAAGGTACAGACGGGACACCAAGAAAGCCGAAGAATTCCAATGCCTTCCTGGTTATCATCGCGCTCTGCGCCAAGCCGTGTAAGTTCATCGGCCATTAATTGCACCAATGTCTCGTCTTTTTGCATGCGTGCAAAAAGTCGTTCAAATGGGCCGTGCGAATTTTCAAAGAAAATGTCAAGCAACACAAGATTGAATGCCTTGTGTTCAGAGATATCAAAGGGCTTCCCGCAATCTTCCGCCCGTTGCTTAAACGCAAGCAATTCTTCACGGAATTTAGGCCGCGCATCAAGCGGGAGTTTAAGTTTCGATTCAATACGGTCAAGGAACGCATACTCCGCCTCCCCTGGTTTGGCCGGCGGCGACCCTTCTCTCGGAACCATGACTGCCCAGCGCCGGTATACAGCATCCTGCGAAATAAGCTCCAAATAGCGCCTGGCAAGACCTTGTAGGCTTTCAGCAAGCGCCACCGCAACCTCTTCCTTGACCCTTGGCGTTTCCAGAAGCCGCTGCAAAATTTCCAGCGTCCGCTCTTTCAGAATACGCGGCAGATACGCACGGAGTGTCGAGAGATTGCTCTTTTGAACTTCCTCGAAACGCGGCCCTTCGTACGTTGAACGAACGCGAGGGAAAAGTTCGTCAATAACCATCTGTGGCGACACGCACTTGTGTTTTGGGTCGCGGTCGTTGCCGTATCCAATCGCAAGATCCGACTCGCATGCTTCAAGCGCCTTCACCGTAAGCCGAGGCGAAACACCCTTGCGGCCGTCGTTTGGATAGACGCTATTTAAATGCCGCACGTCGTGGTTGCATCTGATATTGGTACCATTACGCAGCTCAACCCACTCATCAAGTTCTACGTGTTGCCCCTGATCTGCTTCGGGCTCGCGCTGCCGCGCACTTTCCACCTGAAAACGGGCCGTTGCTTCAAGCGCCAATGGCGAGAAGTGAACTCCTGTTTTCTGCGCACGCGCAAGCATTTGGGGATACAAGTTCTCGGCAAGATTTTGATAACTCAACACGTACGGAACGAAAAAAGGCTCGATGCGATCCATAATGGCAACATTTTTGCCTGTATTGCGGAATGCTTCAAACGGTTCCCAGTTTGAATGTCCGATAACGATAGCATCGGACGATACGTTCCCGTAAAAACCGGGGGCAGGAACTAATTGTTCCTGGGTCTGCCCGATAATAATATGCAAAAAGTCGGGCGGGTTCATGGTAAGTTCCGCAAATTCAATAATGCCGCCTTCGCCCTGGTTGAAGGCACCGGCATAGTTGCCAAGAAGCGGATGGCCTTCCTCAAATTGAAGCAATCGCCGAACCGATTCGGCACCAATCAACACGCGAACGTCCTGGTTGTTAGGATCAACGGGATAGACCGTTACAAGACCAATGCGCCTACGCACCGAAAGACGCGAGGTGGTAATGGGAATACGCTCCCATCGTTTCCACTTTGTCTTCAGCCGAAAACTACATTGCGTGCAAAGATCCCCTTCAAGGTCAAAAGCGCGACCCAACAGTTCCTGAAGCCGAAGACGATCGTGCATGGGAAGCGCACGAAGCGGATGCTCGTGCATGGGACAGCCGTCGATATGGTAAAGATTTTCTCCCACCAACAGCTTAAACATTTTGCGCACCCACTGCGATTTACCGGTTCCCGTATCGCCCACAGGGAAAGGAACTTGGCGAGCCGCCTCACCACCCCGTCGCGCACTCTCTAAGAACTTTGCGAAACGGTCGAGAAAGCCATAAAGGTCCACAAATTCACGAAAGGAATTCCAGTTTCGCATGGCTTCTCCCGGTTGCAACCCAAGCATTCGAGCTCGGCGAGGATCGGTTTCATGCGTAATAAGCGTATAGCCGGGCTCTTCAAAAATCACCCGCCATGCGCGTTCACGCGTGTTCTCCGCGGCCTGGGGATACTCCTTCACCAAATAAAGATATCGCTCAAGGTTTCCAGACCACTCTGTTTTCTTGCGCTCTTGGCGCTTACGGCGTTTCTGCTCTGCAATAACCTCTGCAACACCATCCCGAAATTCCCGGGAAATCGTGAGGTCGCCTTGCCTTTCCAGCGTTTTAACCACTCTCTCACCTCTTATATTTTCAAGGGTCAATATACGTAATTACAGTGTTAAATATATCCTCTCAAATGTCAACACGCGCGCGCCAAACTTATATATGCAGTGTTGGCTTAATGCGCTGAAAATCGTCCTCGAGCCGTTTCCATACCTCAAATGTTGCCATGGCATCGGGCAGGGCACTATGAGCACCCTCGGCAGAAACCCCAAATGCTTCACGCGCAACGCGCAAACCAAATCTTGGCCCGAACTCTTCTTCCCGCCCCACAAGCTTTGCCCAGCGTATAAAGTCCATCTTGATATCGTGCCAAGTGTAGTCAATTCCACAGCCGGAAATAGTGAACCCTGCCCTGTTTAGCGCTGTTTCCAAAAACGCGCGGTCAAACCCCACATTCCAACCGCAAGGAGTGGAACCGGAGAGTATGCCGCATAGCTTTTGCATGGCTTCCTGTTGTGGCAATGCGCCCTGCCATGCTTCGGGCGTAAAATGGTTAATCGCAAGCGATTCTGGGTCGGCAATTTCCAGATGCTCTGGCATAATTTTCAACTCATGCGTATCTTTCAACTCCCTTGTTTTTGGATCAACCATTGCAATGCCAACCTCGATAATCTCGTGACTGCCGGGGTCGCGGCCGGTTGTTTCAATATCGAGAAAAGCAAGATGCGAATATTCCTGTAACATGCGTTTCATTATAACTGTTTGCGCCCTCATTGCAAACAAAAACGCACGGTTAACCCGTGCGCGTTTATGTCTTTGCGTTTTGTTTAAGATATGTCCACATGTCCTCCAACAAGAGCCGTCCGTTTACAAATACAGGAATTGTGCGCGTCCCCAAATAGCCGATTGCTAAGAAACCTCGGCGCTGCGAATGTTTCTGAATATAACCGCACACCAACTCTGCGCGTTTCCCTACTAATGAGTTTAGAATATCCTGCGGCGAAGGATAAATCTCAACGAGAAACGTAACGGGGTGCGTATGTACAAAAATGATCTGTTCATTATCCCGTACCATCCCTTGGGTAACAAGTAGGAGTAGTTTCGATTCGTCCCACCTGATTGCGTTGACTGGAGCCGAATCGTTCTTAATTTTTAGCATGCCGCGTTCCACAATCACACCGTTAGTATCTAAAAAGTCGTGGCTGATAATATTCGTAACTCGAAAACAAGAGCGTCCGCCTATTCCAACAAGGATGGCTGCTCGCTCCAATGTTTCCATACAACTTAGCCATGCCTCAGCTGCAAGCTTGAAGGCAACCGGGGTATCAAGAATAATTTTCGCAGGCACCAAAGGCCACGGCCGCCACCATATTTGTTTGCGGCGCGTCATGCCGCACCGCCTTTTGTTGTCTCAAACACTAGAAAAACTCCTCTGCCCTTACGCGATAGCCCCTCGGCTCCAGACGCTGTGTTACATCTTTGATCATGCCGCTATTGCCACATGCATATATCATCGTATTTTCTGGCAGAAGCTTGAAACGCATAAGAAATTCTTCGATTCGCTCATTCACTCGCTTCGTTTCACCTTGCCATGCGGCGTTACGGGAATCCTGCGGGCGGCTTACGGTCGAAACGTACGTAACACTTTTTGTATTAGCAAGCTCCGTATCGTAACCGAACTCGTCACAATAGCTTGCGCCCTGGAATACATAAAACTTGTGGCCGGTACTGCCACCAAGCATTCGAATCATGCTGACAAATGGCGCAACACCAGTAACAGTACAAACCATGACTTGATTGTGCAATGCGGGCTCAAAGAGAAATACGCCCTTGCCGCGATTAAACAGCATCTCAATCGTATCCCCTATCTTAAGCTCCCAGAGTTTAGGTGTAAGCGCTCCGTGAGGTACTAATTCGATAAAAAATTCGAGAAAACCCTCATGCGGAGCAGAAGCAATGCTATATGGTCTCTTAATTCCATCCTTCATAAATGTACAGTATTGGCCCGGCGCAAAAGGAAACAAAGTTTCTGGTTTAAGCGTGAGTATCATTAAATCCTGCGTAAGATCCCTTCGATCAACCACGAGGGCTTTGGGATAATTTTTCTCCACTAGCTTCCTCTCTTCTTTTCTCAACGAACTGCGCTTTATCTATACCGCACCTTTTTAAAAAAATCAACGCCGTCTGATCGGACGGCATCTATGCACTCTTCTCTTGACACTTTTCACCCTTTTTACCACACATACGCTTCCCTAATCCAGCGAATCAATGCGTATGCTTCTGCAAACCTGTCTTCGGCCCCAAGCACTGTCAAAACGACAATACGCCTTTCGTTCGGCGCCAATGTCGGCCGAAACGCCAAAGCAATAGTACCTCGCGCTTCATCGGTAAAACCTGTTTTCCCCGCAATAATCCCGGGAACCTCTTCCAGTAATTCATTGGTGGTGGTAAGACGCCGCGGAAAAGAACCGTCACTACGCGCAATCGTAGCTTCTTTGGAAGCTAAAATCTCTTGCAACGTTGTATTTTGAATCGCTTGCTCTAGCAATACCGACACGTCGTGCGCGGTAGAGAAATGCCCATCCGCATCAAGTCCGTGTGCATTCACAAAATGCGTCTGTGAAAGCCCAAATGCTTGGGTGATTTGAGAAAGTTTTTGTAAAACGGATTTCTCGCCTCCGAGATATTCAACGAATGCCTCCGCCGCATCATTGCTTGAAGGAACCAAAAGCGCTTTCATAAGCTCGTTGCGCTGCAGCGTTTCCCCAACAATTAAATTACCCGCAGATCCTTCTATGCCAACTGCACTCTGCGTTATAAGAATTTCTACGTCAGCGGGAATTTCTTTCATCACTACAAGCGCGGTTGCGAGTTTTGTTAAGCTTGCAATGGGAAGCTGGTCGTTTTCGTGAAAGGCAAGCAACACATGGTGGCTTGGGAGAATCTGGGCATACACTGCACGCGCCCCTATTTCAATATTAGGGACAGAGGAAATGCGCTCCGGTATTTGCCATTCGGGCTTTATTTCCGCTTGCGGCAACGCCCCAAAGGAAACAATGGTCGCCGACGCATCAAATAAGACATCGGTTGGGCTTGCCGCGTCTTTAGTATCGGATTCCGCGTTGCTAGTTCCTTCGACCAGCGACGCCTGCGAAGACCCAAAATACCGGCCGACTATCACAGCCGCCAGCAAAAGCGCAATGAGAAAGAAGAAACGGAGGGAAGGAAACATAATAGATATCGCCTCATTTCTTTTTGGTATCCCTAAGCTGCAACCCAAGTTCTTTTAGCTGCTCATCGCTTGCAGGAGCGGGAGTATTCATCATGGGGTCGCGGCCATCGCCGGTTTTAGGAAATGCGATAACCTCACGGATATTTGGTGCGCCACAGAGCACCGCAACCACCCGATCAATCCCCGAAGCAATGCCACCGTGAGGAGGGGCGCCATATGTAAATGCCTCAAGCATATGGCCAAATTGCTTTTGAATCTCTTTGCGTTCATGCCCCATTACGCGAAACGTTGCTTCAAGGATAGCTGGGTCATGGGCGCGAATTGAGCCACCCGCAATTTCTGATCCGTTTAAAACCAAATCGTATTGCTCCGATCGAACTTTAGCCGGATCGTCAAGCATTTCTTGGGGCGTTACAACGCGGGGCTTGCCGAAAGGATTGTGCATGGCACCCCACCGGCCTTCTTCATCGCGCTCAAACATAGGAAAATCGGTTACCCATAGAAAGGCAAGCTCGTTTGAATCGTTTTTATCTTTACGCAGATCAGGACGATCCGTACCATACTGCTTTATCGCATCATCGTACACAAGATGCGGAAACGGGGTATGTGCAATAACTCTTTCCGGAAACAGCTCTCGGACCAACGCGGTAAAAAGCCCTTCGATAAGCCCCATCACATCCTTTTGTTCAACAAATGCCATTTCTATATCAAGCTGGGTGTGCTCGGGCTGCCGATCGCCGCGCGTATCCTCATCGCGCAGCGCTCTGGCGAGTTGGAAATACCGCTCAACCCCACCGATTACAAGAAGCTGCTTGTATTGCTGGGGCGATTGGGGCAAAGCATAAAAATTTCCCGGCTGTTTTCGGGAAGGCACTAAAAAATCTCGAGCCCCCTCGGGTGTGGAGCGAGTTAAAAGCGGGGTTTCAACCTCTAGAAACCCTTTCGCAAGAAGAAAATTACGGGCAAACTGGATTACTTTGGCGCGGACGTTTAAGCGCGCGCGCAAATCGGTTCGGCGCAAATCCAAATAACGGTATTTTAAGCGCAACTCCTCATCAACTTTCATTGCCTGCTCATCCGATACCGTAATCTCAAACGGCGGTGTCGCAGCTTCATTAATTACCTCAAGCTTTTCTGCGACAAGTTCGATATTTCCTAAAACAAGATCGGGGTTTTGGGTGCCCTTTGGACGCTCTTTAACTATTCCTTCGACATGCACAACCCACTCCGGCCGCAGATCTTTGGCCCGTGAAAGCTCGGATGCCTCCGGGCGTAATACCACCTGCAATAATGCTGTCTCGTCGCGAAGGTCAATAAAAATCAGCTTTCCATGATCGCGGCGCACGTGAACCCACCCATAAACAGAAACGCGCTCGCCTACGCGACCGGAAAGATTACAATTGTAAATTCGCTGCTCTGCTACGGGCCCCATCATATACCGAGAATCTCGTTTACCTTGCGGATAATCTCCGTGGGGGTCATATTCGCTTTCACAAAATATTCCTGTGCCCCAAGGGCTGCTGCTTTATCGCGAGATTGGGTGTCGTCGTAATTTGTCAACATCACAACGGGAATGCCGGCGTATTCTGCGTTCCCCCGAAGCTCTTCTAAAATTTCCAGGCCCGATTTGCCTGGCAACAAAATATCGAGCAAAATAAGATCCGGTTTCTTTACTTTTAAAGCACCGTATACTTCTTCCTCGTTTTGTGCAATCGCAACCGAAAATCCTGCCTCTTGCAGTTTTACCTTATAAATCTCTACGTGTAATAACTCGTCTTCGACAACAAGAATGTGTTTTTGTTCCATAAAATCTGTGGTACCGATGGACAACGTTAATTTACGCTGAAGCAATGGGGAGGGCGACAGTGAATGTTGAACCCTTCCCAAGGCCGGGGCTTGACGCTTCAATGGTTCCTCCATGCGCTTCAACGATTTTACGCGCAAGGTAAAGCCCAAGACCGGTTCCTGCCGCATCCAGTTTTGGCATCTCGATGCCCCGCTCGAATTTACCGAAAAGATGTTTCGAGTCCTCTTGGGTCATGCCACGACCGGTATCCTGAACTTCAAGTTTAAGCACATTTCCCTCGCGGCTCATACGAACCCATATTGTGCCCTTATCTGTATATTTTATGGCATTATCCATTAAATTCAAGACCACTTGTCGGAAACGAACGGTATCCAATGATGTTTGCGGCAACCCTTGTGGAAGCGTCGCCTCCAGAGAAAGGTTACGCCGCTTCGCATTTTGCCCCAATTCGTCAACAACGGAACCCACAAGTTCTGAAAGATCAACGGATTTCTTTTCAAATATCATTTTACCCGACTCGATGCGGGAAATATCCAAAAGATCACGAATTAACACAATAAGCCGTTCGTTTGAAATATATACCTTTTGCAAAATCCCTTGAAGGCGCTCGGGTATTTGACCATACGTTCCTTCAATAACCATGGAAAGAAATCCCTTAATAGCGGTAAGGGGGGTGCGCAATTGGTGTGAAGCCAACGAAACGAACTCGGTTTTCGCAGCATCAAGCTCGCGTAAACGGTTATTGGCACTCTCAAGATCCTTTGCTAACGCCTCAATGAGTTCACGTTGCTTTACTTCTTTTAAAACACTACGGAGCAGTAAAATGCCAAAGATTAATATAAGAACGAATACCGAAACCCTTGTGAGTAGGGTGACCGCATCCTTAGAAACAACGAATTCGATGAGGGAAATCGACGCCAGCACAAAAATAAGTATACCAATGGCAGTCGCCCGTACATTCAAAAGGTTGTATCTTACGATAGCGAGAGCGGTAAAACCTACAAATGGAAAGGTAAATGCGGCGGCAAAAGGAATAAACGCGGTGTTGCCAAAGGCAGTCGGAAGTACGAAACTAAACGCAATAATAGATCCGAGCGTCAATAACAATCCAAGAAAAAGATATAGATGTTGTATTCTTGCTTCTCCCCGAAGCCTTATAATTCGTCGTGCGAGTATCAAAAGAGCACCCAAATCAAAAAATAAGACCGTTGCCCCAAAAAACATGATACCTGGCCCCACCACCGGCGATCCCACAACACCGGCAGGATCTGATTGGATGCTCTCAAACGTATAAGGACTGAGAGTAATAACCATCGCTACCATAGACCACAAGAAAATAAATATAAGCACCCTCGGTGACAGAGAAATCGTGGGCCCAGGGAAGGTTTTTACCAATAAAAAAGCAAACGTAGCAAATGGTATCGCTGAAAATAATACAAATCTCGCAAGCCAGAGAGTGCTTTCTGGATCATCTGTACTGGATGAGAAAAAATTAACGCTTCCCCATACCACAATGGATGCGGTAAGAGCAAAAAAGAATCGGTTTGTTGCACTACTTGGATCTCGAAAAAGGATCAGAAATCCCAACACAAGATGTGCCGCAATAATAATCCCCAAAATAGTTATGTCTGTAGGCGAAAACAGCCACATAGTTTATACGATGGTACGAAGATATGACCCGACCGAAAAGAATTCAATCGCCCTATTCTTCTTTAACTCTGATTTCTTAGGATCGCGCAAGCGTGAAAATATGGCTCCATTTAACAAAACGGGGTGTTTCCAGGCGGCAATGGAGGGAGGAAGAAAAAGGAAAGGACTTTTCACATCGTCATATTCGAATACCGTTTGTGCTATTTCGCCAATGATCTTATCGAGTTGTAATTTTTCAGAACCGCGTAAATGGTGACGGAATTTGGAATGAAATAAAAGATCTATAGATTTATTTGAAAAATACTTAGACAAGCTAAAAATATCATTATGGGCGAAAATAACTAAAAAGTTCTTGCGCATGTTTTCCTTCAGTTGCCGAAGGTGCTGAAAATCAAGATGTTCAACAACGAGGAAATCAGTAAAGTTTGAGAGTGTTTTAAGGTTGTCTCGCGAAACGTTTAGTGCGGCTTCAGATTTTTCTATATTTACAAAAATAAGTGGTGCGGTGTACTTCTGCAGTATTAAGGTCTCCATAACCTGCCGCTCAACTTCCATTCCCCCACCCCCCAGATCAAATATAAAAGACGGCGCGTGCTCCTTAATATATTGCACTATCTTTTTACGCAGAGGCCTTATAAGTCCGGGGAAGTCCTTCCTCTCTATCTCGATTAATCGTTCTTGTAATTCCCGATCCCACCGCGGAAATGGAAAATCCGCAAGTTCTAACAAGCGATCCCCATTAATGCGCGGAGCCCGCGTTATAAGCCACCACAGGTATTTTGGAATGTTTTGTGCCGCCTCAAAAAAGCGGATATTTTCATCAACCGCATATAATATGTCAGACGAAGATTCTTTCTGACGGAGGAAAGCGAGATCAGAAAGTATTTCGCTAATAAGTTGACTCTTGGCGGATGGGCTTCCTGAAAAAAACATAAATAAGTTGCTTGAAAATCCTTAGCACGAAAAATTTTGTAAATAAAAACTAGTTTGACAGATCTTCAAGATGAATAAAATATCGACCCGAGGGCATTTTTGCTCTACTGGCTATCTGGCGCACCACGTAACAAATGGCAGCACCCCGTAGGAACGAAGATTCGGCAATTTGAGGGATGCCGGCAAGTGTTTTACCGACTTTTAGAAACGATGAACGCAAACGCGAATGCAGATACCGCGCTCCCATGAAATCCCGTGCAAGCAACATGCGTTCGGTGAACGTTCCAGTGCCCTGCTGAAGCCTTACGACCTTCCCAGCCACCTGCGGGCGTAAAAAGCCGTTTAATAACGCAAGCCGAGGATTTTGGTCAAAGCGCTCAACATCTACAATAACATTCGGGCCATTCCCAGTAACCATTACAACGGGTATCCGAAATTTCCGCGCCTTTTCGCGAATTGATATCTTAAGCTTCATATCATCCATCTCTTCAACCAACACATCTACTTTGGGCCTTAAAAGAAACGCCTCTTCTTTTCCGGGCTCAACACCGTTCTCAAAAACTTTCAGTTTTGCAAACGGGTTTATCTCGTAAATCTGCCGAGCTGTAAGAACCGCCTTATTTATTCCCAAATCGGGAAGCCCCGCACGAAATCTATTAAGGTTAGATAGCGCCAACACATCATTGTCTGCAAGTTTTAAAAGTCCAGCAGCACCCTCAAGCGCAAGGCATATAGCACCCGGATTTCCCACGTTAAGCCCCGCAAAAGCAATTCGAAGATTCTTAAGTTGCCTTTGTTCTCTTGGTAAAATCAGATTGAAATTCCGCGATAACCGCACCTGCTCATGCTTATTCAGCTCAAGTACGTGCACAAGCGCTGCCCGCCACGGAAAATATATCCACAAACCAAAGCTTGAGGCGCGCTGTTCTTTTGCGGGTCTGGAAAAAAGTAACGCGTGGCTGATACGGCGGGGATTGTGAACAAACCCAAGTTCTTTTTTTTGCTCTCCTACTTCGTCTACAATAAATTGGATTTTTTTTGTTCGTATAAGCTTTTGGGCATCTATACGATCCCTCCTTTTTTTAAAATTAAAAATGGTTGGCCGAAAAGAGTTCTCGTTCATATACATTTCTGCTCAACAGAATAACGAGGCGTTGGCCGAGAGGGATTAGCCATATAACCCATGCAAAAAAGAAATTGCGGACTAAAATCAGTTCCTATAAGTTCACGGATGTTGTTTGTAAACCCCCCAATTTCGATTGCCGCAACAAAAATAGAAGTTACCATTCCTTTCGCGGTACATTCGAGCATAAAACGCTCGGCAAGACGACCCGTTATTAACCAAGAATGAGGGGTATTTTCCTTCGTTCCAATCACACAAGCTACAGGAGCCGATCTAATGCTTCTCGCATTAAGCTCCCCAAGCCGATTTCCGATATCTTTAAAACGAACAAGAAACGGGAACAAAAACGACGCCATCAATGGCAACCGTAATGCGTAACCCGGGATTCCGTCGCGTCCAGAAAACAGATTTGGACGCACCCAGTGAGACATTTCGTTACGAAAATCTTTGTTTTTATATGCTGTCTTGAGGGCATCTTTCGTAAAATCGGCAAGGCGGCCTTTCTGCGCTTCATCGGAAACAAAAAGGGGGCAAGTGTACTCGTCATAACGAATCCCAGAAAGCATTTCTAAAAAACCGGTTGGTATTTTTTGGTCCAGAAAAATACCACGCGAATTTCTCCGTTTTGTTATTGCTAAAAGAAGGTCCCCCGCCGAAGAATCTTTCTCTTGCGAATCTGGGTGCAGAAAAACCTCCGCTACCCGATCTCCTCCCTCCCCACGATACGCTACGTCTTTAAATAGCCCAAAGTAGCGCGCGGCGATAATAAAATTTTCGAGGCAACACCCTATACTAATATACATGTCTCGCCTCAATGGATCGGCCTGCGGAAGGACGGCGGAACGATCAATAAAAAATTCGCAAGAGTTTCCGTTGATTTTAAAACGCCAGGGCTGAGAATTATGCGTGGAAGGAGCCAAGATCGCGTAACGCAATAAAAATGAAATCTTTTCGCGCAATGTTTTCTGCCGATAAAACTCTTGTTCTTTGATACGCCATGCGCGCTGAAGGTCGCCCATAATATTATTAATCTTTCTTCACCCACCGCTGTTTCGTCCCGGGGCGGAAATACAAAGGATCGCCATGCGTAACTAATTGAATGCGAGGAACAACCCTCTCCCCTAATGAATGATATAGTTTTCTATATTCAATATTATGTTTGTTAAGCATTTCCAGAAGCGACCTTACAAGAAGTTTTTCGAGCGATCGTGTTTGCCGAATGTGCGGTTTTAGCTCCACGCGCACAAGCAGGTGCTGTTCGTAGCTTCGCTTATGTTCGGTGGACATTACAAACTTTCCCGTAATATACGAAGAAAAAATCCGCTGTTCAAGCGCGCTTTTGATATGCTCGGGATATACAAGAACGGCATAAATCGACGCGGTAAGATCGGATCTGCCAAAAAGATAAACGAATGGAAGTTTCCACAAAAACTGTTTTACGGGAAACATGGAACGGTTAGCGAAGTGGTGCGCCATTTCTTCAAACGCAATAACTCCCCCACGATCACCGATCCGATAACGGATTAAAGGGATTCCCGCTTCTGCCGTAAAAAGAAGCTGATCGTCTTGTACTTCAAAGAACTTCAAGTCCGGATGGTATTGGAACAGTGAAGGAAGCCGTTCATCGTGAAACAGCGCCTGCGCAAGCTGTTTTTTGTCTGCGGCTTTCCTTCGTATATATATGGAAAGAGGAGTTTCGTGGGCAAGGATCGCGGCGTCAGCGGTACCATAAAGAGAAATAATGTCGCGAAACGGATCTTTGATACCGCTTCGCCTCATAAGATAATCCCGGAAACGCTCGCTAAACGCCTCTCCAGCAAGCAGCAATTTCATGTGAACATCGTGCCACCTAATTCCAGCTTCCCTGCCGTAATCTAGCACGTCCTTTATATAAGGCGGGTAACCGGCAAGAATAACTGTTTTGAAATTTGAAATTAAGGGTTTTACTACATCAAGGAGAGTTTCCAAGTCAATCCCTGGCGTTACGGTCATTAACCGGTATCCCTTATTGCTCATAGCTTTCATGCTTGCCAAGGTATAGGTACCCGCGATCCATGTACCCATGGAGAACGCCACGACGCCCAATGCCGAATGTGTCGGTTTAATGCCAAAAAACTTATTGAAAATAAGCTCGTGGAGGAACATCCCTTCATTCTCATGTGTATCTCCGCGTGGCCATAAAAATGGCGTGCCCGTTGATCCGGAACTTGCAGAAAAAGTATGAAGCGCAACTTGCGATGCAGGAAAAACAAGCTCCTTAAGGGAGTAGGCGCGTAAGTATGTTTTTTTATCGATGGGAGGAACGTTTTTAAAATCCTCTATCGTTTTAATTTTTAAAGGATCCACCCCGTGTTGTTTCAGAAAATGTTTATAAGCAGGAACATCTCTTGATGCCCTATGAAAAAGACGCAGGGCTTTTTGCGCTCCTGTTTTTTCCCATGCGGTTCCAGAACGTTTGCGATAAAAATGATCCGATAGCTGTTTCATGTAAGCGCAAGGACCATAAGATGCTCAATGAATGATGGAAACGAAAACCCAATGGCGCGAGCTTGTTTTGGAATAATGGACTCGGGCGTAAGTCCCGGCAAGGTGTTCAGTTCAAGAATATAGGGAACATCATTGCGTAAAAACATATCAATGCGAGCATAGTGACGACACCCCAGGGCTCTGAATGCCTCAAGCGCTGTCTGCTGAATTGCTCGTGTAACATCTCCGCTAAAGGGTGCTGGCGTAATTTCCTCGGTTGTCCCAGAATATTTCGCCTCGTAATCAAAAAAGCCATTTTCCAATGGAGGAACGATAAGCGTTGGCGGAAGCGCGTAGGGATACCCCGCAGGATATTCCAAGACACCGCATGAAATTTCTGGGCCGTCCAAATACTCCTCAACTATCACGCGCCTATCAAAAGCACGAGCTATTGCTAACGCGTGGACAAGCGCATCTTCATGTTCCACGACGGAAACACCAACTGACGATCCGCGGCTGCGAGGTTTTACCACCCAAGGGAGTGGCCCAAGTTGCCGTAGGGCATCCACCAATATTTCTCTATTAGTCATCGAATCGCCTACCGCAATCGCCTCGGGCACAGAAAGGTGTTTCGATAAAAATAAATCCCGGCTTATGAATTTATCCATTCCGAAAGCGGATGCTATCGGACCAGAACCCGTATATGGAATATCGTAGTGCTCAAAAATTGCCTGAATGCGCCCATCTTCTCCCCATTCCCCGTGTAGGGCAACAAATACTACGTCTGCTCCCCCGAATGCCCGAACCAAATCCATCTTCCTCTCGCCTCTGAACATTTCGCGTTCGTTTTGAATCAAAACCGGCCATGCGCGATGGCCCAGCACCCTAAGATTTCTAAGCACCGCGTTTCCGGTTTCTAAGGAAATTTCGTGCTCTGCGGAAGGCCCGCCCATAAGTACGGCAATGTTTTTGGACTGCATACTGTTTTAGTGTAGCAGGCAAGGAATGATCTTTAAAGACGGGTTTTTAGAAACCAGAGCAACAATACCCCAAATCCTACCGCCAAAACCAAGGCCTTAAGATAAACGGGAAGAAAAATAGCAGCAACAGCAAAGAGAAATGAGGTTCCGGCAAAAAAAATCATCACGGACCAATCTCCCCACCCTTTTTGTTTCAGCCAAAAATGAAAATGGCGCGTGTCTGGCAAAACCAATGGCGCCTTTTCTCGTAAACGCAAAAACAGCACAAAAGCCATATCCGCTGCTGGCAACACAAGCGCAAGTCCGGCCGTCGCCACCTTTGCCCCAGCCACTACCGCAAAGCTCGCGATAAGAAACCCAATACCCATGGCGCCGGAAGTACCCAAGAAGAGTTTGGCAGGGGGAAGATTAAATGGCAGCAAACCCAAAATTCCTCCGGCAACGAGGGCGGCTAAAATAGCAATTGCCGGCTGCATGATATCGGCGCGCAAACTTAATAGAGCCAACGCGCTTAATGCCAAAAGACCAATGGTTGAGGCAACACCATCTGATCCGTCAAACCAATTAAAAGCATTAATAACGCCCAAGATCCACACGGTCGTAACCAAAGCCCCTAAGACCGGAATAGTACACGACGCCTCTCCGCATTCCAAAAAAGGGTTGGCGATACGAATAACGGAAAGATCAATCGCCCCCCCAAAAGGGTTGTTCACGTACTCAAGTGATGCGCCACCCAAAACAACAAATGCTGCAGCCAAACCTTGCCCCATAAGTTCGACCCACCACGGCAGCGAACGGACGTCGTCGATCATTCCCATAACGACTAACACGAGAAAACCGATTACGATTGCAATAATTTTGGACGTTAACACAAGCTCCGGATAGATTAACACGCCCACGAGAAAAGCTATTGCTATTGCAATCCCGCCCCACAATGGCACTGGTTGTTTATGTTCATGGCGTCCGCCAGGAAAGCGGACCGCCTTTGCTTTTTTGGCAACCCGTACAATAACGAAAGATGCGATAAAAGAAAAAAATGCTGCACCAAATATTGCAGGAAAAATCCAGCGCACTATGCCCTCAAAAAACATAACTGCAACTAAATAATTCTATTAAACTCAAAAAGCACAAAAATGATAAATCCTAATGTTGCTTGAAGAACTAAAAGGAATACCAAAAATACGTATGAGAGTTGCGGATATTTTTCTAATGCGAAAAAGGCGATAATGCTATGTAGCAAAAAAAACAGAGCTGCCACGGTAGGAAAAATAAAAAAGTGGGAGCGCGTTCCCAAAAACGTTACTCCCTCCTGGAATGAAAACTGAAGCGTGTACTGTCCCTCGGTTTCCGGCACATAATGAAACACCGCCCACCACAATAGCACGTTAAACGCGAACGAAATTGCAAGCAATGCCGTAAAAATAGGATGCCGTAAAAAAGCCATAGCACTTAGGATGACCGATCATCGTTGAGCATAGCAAGAAGAGCACCAGAGGCCCATGCCTGGGGATTGCCTATGCGATGTTTCACGGAACTTGTGCCGACATAAATATCCGGAGAAATCTCTTGTGTTTGAGGATCTACTGCATAAAGCTCCGGAATAATTCCGTTTAACGCAGAAAAAGCGGCGCACATTGCCTCTTTTACCTTTTTTGCCTCCCTAAAGCGCTTCGTTTCCCGCAAACCAAGCCAGAAAAACCAATTGTCATGCGGCCATACCGACCCACGATGGTAGCTCTGCCACGCAAACGAGGGCTCGGAAACCGCAAGTGTGCGCATGCCGTATTTTGTCCAAAGATCAGCAGAAAATACCTTTGAAATAATCATTTCCTCATCCGCCTTGGAAATAAGTCCCGCGAATAAAAGATGAGAGGGGTTTGAGGTTACCCAAGGAAGTTGTGCGCCATTTCCGTCGAGTGCATAGGCAAAATAATCAGACATTATATAAGCATTTCGAAAATTCTTCTGAAGCGTCCGGGAACGCTCTTGTGCCCATACGCACCAGGTGTGCGCGCGATTTCCCGTCAGGCGAGCAGCCGCCTGAAGCGCAGCATACGCATATCCCTGTACTTCCACAGGGGCTATCGGCTGTGTGATGGCGCCAAACTCGTCGGAATCTTTCCACGCTTGATGTTGCAGGGCGATGGGATTATGCGCGCGGTAATCAAAGAAACCATCGCCATCAGAATCTGCATATTCTTTAATCCAAGAAAGAGCGCGCAAAAGATGCGACCACAATCTACGAAGCAATGCATCATCATGTGTCTGCGCATAATATCTCTCAAGAACAATGATCCATAAAAATGTCGCGTCAACACTCCCAAAATACGGCTGGCCCCACCCAAACGTTACCAGAGATTTTTGTACAAAACGCACCCACATTTGCCATGGTTCATAATATTCATGCAAGATTTTTCCCGGCTCCTCTTCGCTTTTATGGTTAACCCGCTTTCCTTGAAGTGTTGCGAGTTTTACAAGAGTTTTTTGTGCAATACGAGGGTCGTGTGCCAACAGCTCCCAGGCAACAATTAAACTATCCCTTCCAAAAAGGCCCGGAAAGTTGGGATAACCCGCCCGAATATACCCTGCGGGCGCACGAAGTGCACGGATATGTTGCTCGAGTTTCTTTTTTATTAATTCTTCATTCATGACGATCGGTGCGCAACCACGGGATACGCGGTGCGAAAAATTTTACGATTTCAATGGCAAGCACATTTAATAATCCAAGTTCTAAAATAAGCCCCCACTGCCAAAATGCTAAGGGGGCGGTATGCAACAAATCCTGCAAAACGGGAACGTAAACAGCCGCAAGGATGGCTGCCATACCAAAGGCCACCGCAGCAACCATCCATTGGTTACGGAAAGGATTCATGCGCCATATCGGTATACGCAGACCACGTATTGAAAAAATAGTGAGCATTGCGTTTGAGCCAAGCGTTGCAAACATAATGGTTCGAACTTGCTCCACGGGCAGCTGCCCGTGGAGCCAGATGAACATTGCCAAAAGCCCCAGATCACGCAAAATACCTACCGCAAGGATAATCGCAAGCATCTCTCTATTTAAAATAGGGTCGGACGCCTTGCGAGGTTTGCGTTGCATAATATCTTTTTCCGCTTTCTCAAATGCAAGCGTAAAAGCAGGAGGAGAATCCTCTACCAAATTTACAAAGAGGATCTGTGCTGCAAGAACGGGAAGGTCTTTCACGAATAGCAAGCCCCCTAAAACCAAAATTACTTCTGTGGTAGCGTCGGCGAGGAGATATAAAACTACTTTTCGGATATTATCAAAAATTCTCCGTCCCTCACGGATAGCTGCGATAATTGTGGCGAAATTGTTATCAAGAACTACGAGCTCGGCCGTCTGCTTTGCCACGTCCGTACCAGCACCCACCGTAACCCCGATGTGTGCCGCCTTGAGAGCCGGCGCATCATTAATGCCGTCGCCAGTCATTGCAACAATATGCCCCACGCGTTTCAGTACTTCAACGATGCGCAATTTCTGATGCGGGACTGTGCGCGCAAAAATTACGGCTTTGCCGATATGTTCGATCAGCGCCTCGTCTGATAATTGCTCAAGCTGCCCTCCGTCAATCACGGCTGCCTCATGATCGTGGATAAGCCCAACCTTGCGCGCAACCGACGAAGCAGTCAGGGCATTGTCTCCCGTAATCAAAACCGCTTTAACGCCTGCTTGTTGCGCCTCGCGCAATGCGGCAGATACGCCCTCTCGTATCGGATCTTCGAGGGCTATGAAACCAAGGAACGTAAGGTCCGACACCATCTCTCCAAGAGCGGAAAAGGAATCAACAGTACGCGCCACTTTGCGCTTTGCGACAGCGATTAGTCGCATACCGGCAGAGGACAATTCGTTGTGCTTACGCGTAAGCGCTGCGCGGCCCTGGTCAGAAAGCACAACCGATTCCGTTTTATGCCGGGCACAGGAAGATGCGGCAATGATTTTTTCGGCAGCGCCTTTGATAAAAAATGACGTCGTTGCATCCTTCTCCTTAACTAATGCCGCGACGAATTTGTTGTCTGCATCAAACGGTATTAAATCAAGCACCCTTTGTTTTCTTTCATCAATCAACCGATGAAGGCCCGCTGCAAGGCCGGCCTCCAAAATTGCCGCGTCAGTCGGCTCGCCTACAATTTTTCCTGCCTCGTGTTCCTTAGGAGATTGACCCTCGGCGATCCAGGCCTCATTTGCATAAATAGCTGCCTCAAGCACGGCAAAACGTCCTTCATTATCTGTAGCATCGGCAGGAAAAACTTCGCTAACGCGCATGCGTCCTTCGGTTATGGTGCCGGTTTTGTCTACACAAATTACGGTTACAGCGCCAAGGGTTTCGGCGGCCTGGAGTCGGCGGACTAAAGCCCCCCTACGCAAAAGCTGCACCATCCCGATCGCTAAAATCATGGTAACCGCCACAATCAATCCTTCTGGAACCGCTGCAACTGCGACCGCAACACTTGTGGTAAACATGACATCAAACGGCAGCCCGGTACTTACACCCAAAGCCAACGTTGCCAAAGAAAGCACGAATACCCCACCGGTAATTGCGCGCGCAAGTCCGCCCAAGCGCTTTTCCAAAGGCGTTGTTTCGTCCGGAACTGATCCTAAAGATGCGGCGATCTTTCCAAACTCGGTTGCAATCCCTGTGGCCACAACCACTCCGCGCACATAGCCGCGCGTTAATGCGGTGCCCATAAAAAGGATGTTCGTGCGCGCAGAAACGGAAATGCCCGGCGCAAGCGTATCGGTATTTTTATCAACAAAAGCCGACTCACCGGTGAGTACCGCCTCGTTTGCCGCTGCGGCTTTTGATTCAAGAATCCGGATATCGGCAGGAATACGCTCGCCCGCCGAAACGATAACGATATCTCCAGGCACCAGCGCCTCTGCGGCAACTTCTTCCGGACGCCCGGAACGCTGCGCCATTGCATGAAAACGTATCACCTGCGCAAGTTTTTCGAGCGCCCGTTCAGCTTTAAACTCTTGGAGAAAACCAAAAATGATATTGATACACACGGCAGCACTGATAACGACAGCATCAATATGGTCCCCCAACAAAAACGCTATGCCTGCGGCAATGGCTAAAATAATGGTGAACATACCGCGTGCCTGGCGTACTGCCAGCGCCAAAACACCCGGTCGTTTTGATTCAGGAAAAGTGTTTGCGCCGAATGTTTTTTGCCGCAAGGCGACCTCCTCGGAAGAAAGACCTTCGGGGCGCGTATGAAGTTGCTTTAATAGCTCTGCTGCTCCTATGCTATGCCAAGGAGAATCTTTGTTTATTGGAGGGATCGTGACAACCATTCTTCTGGTATTGTAGCATGTTTATATGGTGAAAAAGCTTCTTGGAGGACGCTTTATCGCAGGGACCAAGAGACAAGATGCAACGTGGGTAGCGCACAAACTCGCGCAAACCGGGTTGGCACCTATTGTAAATATTTTGGGGGAACATGCGGATCGAAAAGATGCGGCCAATGCTGCAAGAAACGAATATGAAAATCTGATTCAGGAACTGCGCGTCGTTCCCAATGCACGGATAGCGCTTAAGCCATCGCTTATTGGGGCTCTTATTTCGCCAGAAATACTTTACGAAAATTTTGGGATGCTTGCGCGCACTGCAGCGCAAAATGGCGTTTCGCTCGAAGTTGATATCGAAGGAGAAACGCTTGCACACCATACATACGATCTTGCTCTTTTGGCGCGCAACCAACATCGGGTAAATACCCGCGCAGCAGTAGCGGTACGGCTTACGCAAGACCACGAAATACAAAAACTTATTGCGGCTGGCATTCCTATACGACTTGTAAAAGGCGCCTACACAAACACCACGGACGCTTCGCGCAACAACAAAGAATATGTGCAAACACGCTTTCAAAACCTTGCAAAAATCCTGTTGGAACAAGGTAAGCAGCCCGCCTTTGCAACACAAGACGCGGATCTTATCCACTTTGTAATCGAAGAGGCAAAACGGATTGGCAAAGATTCCAATGATTTTGAAATACAGTTTTTGTTCGGCTTGCGTCAAAAAACAGCGCGGGCACTCTTGCGCGATGGCTGGCAGGTGGCTATTTATCTACCCTACGGCAATGATTATTTTTCATACGCCATACGACGATGGCGCTATTTTTTCACCCGTCCCAACGATTTCCTCGCCGCATTTTTTGGGTAAGCCCCCACCAGCTTCTTGCAATCTATCGCAACCGGGTTGCGATAGATTATGAAAACCCCGACCGAAGTCGGGGTTATGTTTCTTTATGCACGGAAAGGTGCGTTGTCTTGCGCGTCTCCCAGAAAAATTCGATCCAGCCAAGACGTTCGCTCTTAAGCCGTTCCCAAAATAGCTCGTCGCACGGAATGAGGCATGTTGCCGGACGATACCATAACACCGCAACATGAAACGGCTTCAATATAATCAGAGTTTTTCCGGAATCCGCGATATCATCAACGACAAGAGTATGAGGACCAATACCGGCTTTGTCGAAAATCAGCGGAAGATTTAGTAAACCGCCAAGCACCCATGCAGGGATAAGACCTCCCGAAGGAATACCGTAAATATTCTTGATTTGACGTTTTTGGTACGCCTTAGAACGTCTGACTTTTCCCGCAAGGCGTTTTAGGTCCCGCCATGTTGCCTCACGCGTGTAGGTATAGTGAACGTTTTTACAGATGGCGCAACGAGGATGCCGCGCTTTACCCTGAGCCCTGTCGAAGGACATCGCTACTTCACCCTCGGGTTAAAAATTACCCGATGGGGCAACTCGGCAATGGTGCGCGCACCCACATAACTCATTTCGCTTCGCAACCAGCCAAGAAGATCATTAATGTATTTGGCAACCGGCCCTCTTGCAGGAATAAGATCCTCTCGCCCTTCGGTTGCTGCCGTAAGATTGTAGGCGTTTTTCACAAAACCCGCCTCTTTTAATCCCTGGAAAATACGCTTTGCCTCGCCCGAAGCCATGCCAAAGTGCTTCTTGTAACGAATGTTGTCGTCATCGTAAATAATTTCCCCGGGTGCCTCATCGGTACCTGCAAACAATGTTCCAATCATCACGGATGCGGCACCGGCAGAAAGCGCTTGCGTTAAATCCTGACCGTAGCGGATACCGCCATCAGCGATAACCGGAAGGTCATAAGAAAACGCGGCTTCTGCACAACGCAAGACAGCTGTCAGCTGCGATCCGCCAACGCCTGTATTGCGACGAGTGGTGCATTGTGCGCCGGGTCCGATGCCAATGCGTACGCCATCGGCGCCCGCCCGAGCAATCATTTCAACCAAATCCGGTTCATGGACATTTGACGCAACAACATCAATATCAGGATATTTCTTTTTTAAATACTTGATTGCTTCAAGATGACGCTTCATGCCGCCATGTGCGATGTCAAGCACAAAAGCATCGGGGCGTTCCCCGGCAAGTAAAACTGCGCGATCCTCTAAATCATCGAGCCCAAGCGCCACGACACCAAGAAGATTTTGCCTACGCCTATCCCATGCGGCAAGAGGGGCATATTTCGTTGGCTCATTTGGATCTTGAACATCAAGGTCTTGCGCGGTGATAAGGCCTCGGAGCACACCGTGTTGGTTCACAAGAGGTAATTGCTTCACGCGCGCAACATCTCGCATAATACGCCGAGCTTCCTCGCGCAAAATATCATCGCGCGCGGTAATAACTTTCTTGTCCCTGAGCAATTCACCGAGCGTAGTATCATCGGGTTGCGAACCCTTCAAATCGCGTGGGGTACAGATATTTTCAACCCGCTTGTCGCGCAGGTTGTTTACCACAACGATAGACCCTATCCGCTCCTCATCAATGATCTTTTTCGCCTCTCCCTTGGTAGCTCGCAAGGGAAGCATAACGGGATCAAGGATCTTAAAGAAGTGCGCGGCTCGTTTTGTCAAACGAAGCTCCCGCTTTTGATCGCGAGCCGACATTGCACGGTGAATTACCCCGACCCCTCCCCAATAAAGCTCAACCGAAATGGCCATTCGCGAATCGGTCACCATTGCCATGGGAGCCGTGGAGATTGGCGTGTTAATGCAAATGTTTCTGGAGAAACGTGTGCGAAGATCTACCTCGCCACGATGGTCGATTTCCGAATATCGCTGCGCAATATCAACGTCGCCATACTCCCAAAACGGAAGCTCCGGCCGAATATGGTCAAGAAATTGCTTCAGCAAAGCTGCCTGCTCGCCTCCAAGCTCCGACCCGGCATAGCGAAAGCCGATACGGACCAAAGGACCATGCTTCAACTCAATCATTTTTCACCTCTCTCGTTTGTTTTGACAACGAACACCGGTATTCTTCCATATTTTTAATGGCAGCACAAGACCCCGCCTTGCGGGGTCTTTTCTAGCGTTTCGCAACTATCCCTCAATGGCATTGCGTAACACGGGGCTTTGTATCATCTTCTCCAAAAATTGTGTTGCCTTAAAGATATATTCCTCTGCAAGCAATTCACACATAGAAACAAGCTCGGCGCTTACGCGTTGGGGATCCCATTGAAATTCCTGCATAACCAATGCCGCACCGACTGACGCAGCAATTGCTTCGGCAATTGGGAAATAAACCGCAGGCAAGGTCTTTGCGTTCTTAAAATCAACCGGATGTTCTTTCATCGCAACAGACAAAAGTTGTTTTACCCGGTCTTCCAAAACGCTGCTGCCCAACGTGGGTTCAGCCCTTCCAGAAAGCGCAGCAAATGCACGCCGCATGGTTTCTCCTGCAATAATGAGCATTTGTACGTCCGATGTGCCTTCGTAGATCTTAACGATCCTGCCATCAAGCCAGAACTTGTATACTTTCGGGTTGGTATAACCAATACCTGCACACAATTGCATGGCTTCAGACGTTCCCCACTCTGCAAGTTCGGAACACCACAGCTTTGCCATAGATGCTTCCGCTTGCCAGGGGCGCGAATCTTGTTTGCCGAGCTTGTCGCGTAAAAGCGCTGCTCGCCATGCCAAAAGCTCTCCCATTCTTAAAGCGGCCTCGATACGCAACACGCGCTTTCGCTGCACGGGAAATTCTATAATATCCTCACCAAATTGCTTTCGCCCGGAAATCGCGGCCTTTGCTTCGCGCAAAGCACCTCTTACAACTCCAAGCCCTTGCGCGGGAATTGCCGACGCACGAGAACCAACAAGCGTAGCATTAATGATCCCCCATGCTTCAGGAGAATACATGCCGTATTTAGGATCGTTTTCCTCGATATTCCCCAACACCGAATCCGCAACGCAATCATCAAACTGCATGGCTGTTGTAGGCGAAAGGTGAAGGCCGGGTTTGTGCTCATTGCGGAGAATAGTCAATTGACCCATCCGTTTTGCTTCTTCAAGATCTACCACAAAAACTGCAAGGCCCTTATGCGGATGCGGGCCTATGCGCGCAACCACAATGCCGAGTGCTGCTTCGGATCCGTTGGTAATAAAATGTTTTGTACCATTCAAGACCCATTTGCCATTCCGTTTCTGTGCAGTCATTTTAATGCTTGCAATGTCTGATCCTGCATCGGGTTCGGACTGACAGTAACAGGCAACGATATCGCCAGCGATAATTTTGGGAAGCCATTTTTGTTTCTGTTCATCCGTGCCAAAAAGCGTTATGGGAGAGGCAACCAAAGAAACGGTTGCGCCAAGCGAAAGGCCAATGCCGCCGTCGTGCTGGCAGATTTCATCGGTAAGGATAACCGAAGCCCGGGATGACATGGCGGTTCCGCCATATTCATCGGGAAGGCCATATGCAGTAAAGCCAATCTCACGGAAATACTGGAATGCTTCCCAGAACAGGTCGCGGTCAAAATCGCGCGCCTTTTCTGATTTTGCGATTATCTCTTGAAAGCGTTTTTCGCTGGCAAGCTGTTTTCGAAGTATCTCCTGAAACATTTTTTCGTCATCTGGCAGTGAAAAAAGTTCTTCGGGAGAAAGGACCATTTCGTCCTCCTTTTTTCCTTGTTAAAGTTCACTGCCACTTTACCCCCAAGACCAATAAAAAGGCAAGAAAAAGGCCCGCCTTGTGGCGGGCTACCAACCTGCGTTTTTGAGCGCCTCTTCAATATCTCGGCGCGCGCTCGGGTCAACGCGCAACGGATCAGAAGAGGCATAATGACCTTGCGGAACACGACGAGCCGTTTTTGATGCAACCACTTCGTATTGTTGGCAAGAAGGACATCGATGAACAGGCGCCCCTTGATCTCCCGTGGGATAATAATAGGATAGCGTCTGAACGTCCTCCCCTTGCCAGTCGCAGAGATTGCATTTGGGTACGCAACATAAGTAACATATTCGCGCATCCGGGCTTCCCTCAACGGTTACCAAACAGTTGGAACATATAGGAAAGCTCTCGCACCACGGACATTGCCGCATTAATTTTTGCAGTTGCGGAACGCCACAAATAGTACACTTCGGATTCTGCTGAGGCGGCCCCCATAAACCAGGCATGGTCTTCTACCTCACCGTTTTAATTTGTTTCCATACTATCTGAAAACAAAACCCTTGTCAATGAGTTTATCGCATGGTATAACATAAATACCTTTAACAACCGAAAAGGAATCACAAATGAAACCAGCAGTGCTTGTATTTGATGCGGACGATACGCTTTGGATGAACGAGTGGCAGTATTCAAAAGCATTTTCAGAATTCTATGCATATCTTTATCAGACGTTCGGACCGTATATGCCGAACTTTCGTGCGCTGCAAACAAGGTTCGAAGAAATCGACCGCATGCTATTTCCCGTCTGGGGAGTACGCCGCGGCCGCGTTTCCGAGGCTATGCTTGAAACATATCACGAACTGCGTGATTACTTTAAACGCGGTGTAAGTGCGGGTAAGCGTTTCCCGAAAGCCGATGTTGTTTTATGGTCCCCCGAAAGCGCAGAAAAACAAACAGGGATTGAGGCAAGAATTGCTCAAATCGGCGACCGGCCCTTCCAATATAAGCATCTGCGTTGGCTGCGCTTTGCGCAAATCACACTGGACGAACTGAAGCAACGGGGACACACGCTTTGCGTGCTCACGAGCTATGACGGAACGGTTTGGCCGAAAAAGGCGGTCTACCTTGAGGCAATGGATTATTTCCATCATTCCCTCGCCATTCCTGCGAAAAAGACCGCGGAGGACTTTATAAAGGTGAGCGGATGGGGCAGTCACGAGCCGGGCACCAAATTTTATGCAATCGGCAACGGAGAAAGCGATATTACGCCAGCACTTGAAATTTCAGACGATTGGCACGGCATTTACCTTCCGCACGGATCAACCTCCGCATACTTCATAAATGAAAAAAGCGACGACCCTTATATGCCGCCGTCTATGAACCATCCGCGCGTACTTACTTTAGACAGTATTCGCCAACTTCGCCTTATCAATTTTGACGCGTTCCACTACTGTGAAGAAAAAGGGGTGAAAGGCGGCTTCTGCCGAACCTGTCACCATTAACGCACGGCGAGCCGCTGCATAATATCGTTCACGAATGCCTCACGATCCGTGGGGCTTTTTTGTATGTCAGCGGCATCTGCCATAAGCTCGAACGTACGTTCTTTTGGAAATTGCGCTGTCCATGCATCAAAAGAATCTTGAAGCGCTCTTAGATATTCACGCGTAACCCCCTGCTCAAATATACGGCCCCTCGTTTGAATACGTTCAGATAACAACTCATCCGATATGCGAATCACAATATAAATATCGGGGTGCGGAAGCTGCGGCTTGTGCAGCTTAAACAAATTCTCAAGCAACGCATATTCTTCGGCAGATAAAAATCCAAGGCGATTAAGCGCCTTTGCATATATAAAAAGATCCTGCCCTGCGGGAGCGTCGTGAACCACCGGACGATGCGCAAGAATATCTTTTGCGGAAAAGGCCTGCGTGATTTTCTGTGTCAGGTAAAAAAGCTGGCAATGCAGGGCCCAACGCTGCATGTCTTTGTAAAAACGGGACAAAAAAGCGTTTTCCTCAAACTCCTCCTCAAAAACATGCGCCCCAAGCGCCTCCCCCAAAATCTTGGCGATCGTAGTTTTCCCCGACCCCATTACCCCTGCGACGACAATATATGGATGCTGTATTTGTTTCATATCCTTTTTGCATCATAAACCGATTCATGTAATATCTCAACTATTGCGAAAAACTGAAACGTGCGGCGCGCACCAAACGCTTCGGATCAAAAAGCAGCAAACGCCGCCCCCCGGGGCGGCGCTCTTTTTTCTATTCTCTATTCCCTAAACAAAATCAGCTTGACACCAGACCGTTGCTAGTTATGCTATGCTTAGCATATGGCAGATTCCCCTTTTTCCAAAAAAGAGCTTGAAGAACTGTTGGGTGCTCAAACAGACACCATTCTTGAGGCGGTCGACGAACGCCTTCGCGGTTTTCGCTTTGAGGTCAACGCGCGCTTTGATAAAGTGGATGCACGGCTCGCAAATCTTGAAGAGAAAATGGAACGGCTGGTCACCACCCTTGATGCCTTTCTCAAACGCCTCACGACGCTTGAAGACGAATTTGAAGCCGTAAAATACGAGCTCAACCGCGTCAAAACATTCCTGAAAGAAAAAATGGGCTTTGAACCCGAATAGCGCCTCCTCCCTTTCGTATTTGTAAACAGGACCCCGATGTAAATATCGGGGTCTCGTTCTATTCCTATTCTCTATGCCCTCGCTAATCGGTATGTCGTTGCAACAATCCTTTGGTGCGCACGCTCTTAAACATCACAAGAAAAAAGAAAACGGCGGCAGCAAAGTATATCGCATTTAATCCAAACGCCCACAAAAGCCGCTCCCATAAAAACTCCTGCCCGAAAATGACTGCGCGCATCCCCTCAAAGACATGAGAAGTCGGCAGCAAAAAAGCTATCTTTTGCAAAAAGGCGGGCAGAACACTCACCGGGTAAAATACCGCGGATAAGGGCTGAATGAGCATGGCCAACGACCATGCAAAGATATCAACCGATGGACCCAAGCGCAGCACCAAAGCCATTACCACCACTCCCAACGCCCATCCGAGCATAAATAAATTTAAAAAAAACGGAAGCAGTAACCATCCAAATGAAAAGATATCCAGCTTCCAGAGCAAAAACGATAAACCCGCCATGGCTACCACCGCCCCCGCCACCTGCACAACGCTCACCACCATAAGCCCTGCCACCAATTCCAATGGCCGCAAGGGAGTTGCAAAAATGTTCCCGAGGTTCCGCGACCACACATCTTCCAGAAACGATACCGAGATTGACTGCTGCGCACGATTAAAAAGGTCCCAAAAAATGAGAGCCCCTAAAAGCACGGGCACGAAATTAAACGTTGCTGCGCCTATTTTATTTAAATAGAGTGTCAAAAAACCCCACACGAATATTTCAATCGTTGCCCAATAAAATAACGCGAGCCAGCGGTGGATGCTATGCCGATAAAGGTAAAACTGTCGAAGGAAAACAGCAAAAATTCTTCTCGCCATATCCATTATCCCTTACTTGCCCCGTACTGAACTTGTTGTAGTGCGGGGTTCCTTATCCCCTGTCCGTTTAGCGGTTCTCGCGCCAATGCAATAAACGTCTCTTCCAAGTCCTTTTTGTTATAGCGCGCAATAAGTTCCTGCGGACTTCCCTCTGCCAGAATCTTCCCGTGCGAAAGAAATAAAACGCGGTCGCATATGGTTTCTACCTCGCGCATGTTATGCGAAGTCCATAAAATCGCGGTACCGTTTTCGTGAGCTTCGGCCTTTATTTTTGTTCGTATACGATCTGCAGCGTCGGGATCCAAGGAGGCGGTCGGCTCGTCCAACAAAAGAAGTTTCGGCTTGTTCACGAACGCTTTGGCCAATCCCAGGCGCGTTCCCTCGCCCGATGACAAAATTCCTGTACGTGCGTTTGCAAGCTCTTTTAAATCAAAAAGTTCAAGCAACTGCGCAACCCGTCGACTCGCATTCTTGACACTATACAGCATTGCAAACACCATAAGGTTTTCGCGCACCGAAAGGTTTCCCGGAAGCCACGCGTACGTTGCCTGAAGATTCATATACGAAAGCACCTCATGCCTGTGGCTCCGCAATGATTTTCCAAGCACCTTTACCTCTCCGGCAGTCGGCTCCAAAAGTCCAAGCAACATCTGGATGGTCGTAGTTTTTCCGGCACCATTAGGTCCTAAAAGCCCCACAGTTTCGTTTTTTTGTATAGAGAAAGAAATACCATCAACGGCCTTCGTACCATCGTATATTTTCACCAAGTTTTTTGCCTCAAGAATCGACATAATCGCCATTGCAACAAAAACTTGCGCTACGTTGCTTTTCTCGCTTGCGAGCGAACTTGCGAAAAATTCTCTCGCCCGAAATTTCTTTTCCCGCACAAAGCACAGGGGCGGTTCTGCGAGCGGGTTACGAGGCCGAAGTCGCGTCTGACGCGACGAAGCGGCCCCGTTCCCGCTTGCTCCTCCCGTTGACTGAGGCGTACCTTCCCAAAGTGAGCGACGGGTATGCGAACGGCTTAGCGAAACAATGGATAACAATACACAATACGGAGCAGCAAAAACGCGCTGTCTGACCCTACCGCTACCCATTAAACTCCGCTGGTGCGCGAGCGGAAGGGCGCCGAGCGGCCTTAAGGAACAAAAGGATCCCTTGCAGACGCGAGGCGGCTTTCCCGAGCGCACCAAAACTCAATACTTCCCTATCTCATCCAACCGTTCGTCGGAAATGCCAAAATGGTGTGCGATTTCGTGCATGACCGTATGCCGTATCTCTTCTTTCAGTTCCTCTTGGGTTTCGCACGCCTCGCACAATGTCTTGCGAAAAAGCGTAATTTTATCGGGCATCACAAAGGTATAACCGGAGTCGCGCTGTGTCTGCGGCACGCCCTCGTATAATCCCAAAAGTTCCGGATCATCCTCGTTTTCTTCTTCAATAACTACTCCCACATTATCAAGTTTTTCTAAAAATTGGGGCGGCAAATGCTGTAATGCATCAGCAACAATGGCTTCGAAGTGCCCGCGCATAATATCCATACAAAGCTCTAAGCGATTTTGAGCGAAAAGCTAAACGTAGTACCCTTTCCTTTTTCCGACACTGCCCATATTTTCCCGTCCATGCGTTCAACGATTTCTTTCACGATGAAAAGTCCAAGCCCCGTACCTGTCTGTTTCCTTACGTCGGGATCATCTGACCTCCAAAACTTTTCAAACAGGTGTTTTTGTTCTTCCGCGCCAATCCCAAGACCCGTATCCAACACGTGCGTGAGGATCTCTTGACCCTTTGTTTCCAGACGTACGGTAACCGACCCTCCGTCACGGTTATATTTAATGGCATTAGAAATTAAATTCATTAATACTTCGCGGAGCTTATCCGGATCTGCCGTAACTTTGGGGAACGGTGTTTGAATCGGCTCAATCACAAGGGAAATTTTGCGCGGTTCTGCAACTACTTTTAATGAGGCAACGATTTCGTCAACGATAGGAGGAAGTTCTTGTGGCGATACATCAACCGTAAGACGTCCGGCTTCTGCCCGCGCAATTTCCAACAGGTCATCCACTAAGTGTACCAAGTTATCGTTCACCTGCTTAATGCGCTGAAACGGCATTTCAACTGTTTTTGGAAGTTCGACGCCTGCCTCGCGGATTAAATCAAGATATCCTTTAATTGCCGTGGCCGGCGCACGCAATTCGTGAGTTGCAATAAACACAAACTCTTTGCGCAATTCATCTAAACGTTTAAGCCCTTTTGCCATTTCGTTAAACGTATCAGAAAGCTCCTCAAGCTCATCACCTGTATGTACCGAGAGCTTTTGCTCAAAATTCCCCCTACCTATTTCTTCAGCTCCCTTTGCTAATATCCGTACTGGCCCGATAACCGCCCGAGCCACAACAAAACTTGCCAACACAAGCGCAATAGCGCTGGCCATAGTAAACAGTGCAATTTGCCAAAGGATGGTTGGAAGAATGGCATTTGCTTCTTCGACAGGCCATTCGGCAATAACGATCCAATTCCCGATTTCGGGAATGTGGGTTGCAGCCCCTAACACTTCTTTGCCTTGCATGCCCCGATATACGTCGCTCGTTCTCACAAGCGATGTTTTCTCTGAAAGTATACGTTCCGCAAACGCGCTTTTGGGAAAGAGTTCACGCCCCTCAAGAGCAGAATTCTCTGGAAATGCGATAACATTACCCGTCTCGCTCAAAAGCATAAAATAACCAGTTTCCCCAAGCCGTTGTCTTACCAAATCTTCAACCAACGGCTTCAACGCAACCTCTGCCGTGGTAACGAACAACACGGTCGGCTTCTCTCCTTCTGGTGGCTTATTATATGCCGGGGCCGCCACTGTCACCATGGGACCAGATAGTGTGGCGTAGGGTGCGCTAATATAGTTTTGGCCGGCAGATGCCTGCTTAAACTTTTCGGTATCTGCATGATATCGGCTTGCGTCAACCGACAATTGGCCGCCACGGATACTTGAAATAAGTTCTTTGCCGACGGGCACGGTCTCCGAGATCCCAGATTCCTTGCATTGTTCTGGATCCGAAATCGGGCGCCCCTCAACCGCAGCAATCAGGGTTACCTCTTGTAGGGCAGGCGTTAGATCAAACGTCTGCTGAAAAAGAGGTTCTAGCTCACAGTTTAACGGCAGGGAAACTTGGCTCCGCGGGACCACAATGTTTAGATTTTGGGCAAAAATATCTTCCTGAAAAAACCGAAGGATTTCAGAACGGTTCAGATCAATATATTGCTGCTGTATTTTCGTTATGTCCTCATGATGCGTACGGTTTACTAAATAAAAGGAAATCGCACCGAATGCCAAAAGCGGTGTTAAGGTTAATACCAAAAAGGCGAGCAAAAATTTTGTGCGTAAACTCATAGGCCCATCTTTATTTTGGTTTCCTCGCTTACATAGGTTTGCTCAATCGGAAGCCATCGGCCGGCACCCATAATGTCATCGTTCAAAACATATTCGCGATTCAATGCCGAATCATATTCATAAAAATCTGATATTCCCAAGGCGTGGCCAAATTCATGCGCAAAGAGCGTCGGGCCATTTCGCCTAAACTCCTCGTTTTGCAAATATGCATCCGAAAGCAAAAGCGCATGTTCTGTTCCGGCAAGCCCAACGTCCTGAAAAATAATCGCAAGTACAGAATAGGCATCGTCGGAAATTTCTTGTGAAAAATTGGAGGGACGAATCTCTCCCTTTTGCATACGATCCCCTATCTCTTCTTTAAGTTTTAGAAGCGCTTCAGGATTTCCTTCGTTGGTATTGCTACCGCCATACTCAAGGGAAGTTTTGTTCCCAATAACCGGTTCGGGAACTATGCGCCAAATAATACGCGATCGTCCCTCAAGCTGGAGTTCGTAAAAACGCACTACCTTATCGATAAAAGCCGCGATACCAAGCTCTTTTTCCCACTGCCCGGAGGTACTGTTTCCATTCGCATCGTTAGGCACAACATACACAAGCGTTAACGCTACAGTTCCGATTGGTTCCTGGGGATTATCATACGCGTATGGCGACGAAAGAGCCGCAGGAGCCACAACGCCGGTTTTTGGCTGAAATTTCAAATTTATAAACCACCCTCCCACAACAAGAAGGGTGGCAATAAAAATGACTCCCGCTAAAACAGCACGTTTATTGAATCGGCGTTCCCTCTTGGTAATAATCGCGCTCTTGATCATTCACAATAAATACCTGCTCCCATTGGTAAAAACGTGCGATAAACTGCTGGGCCGTAATATCAAACCACTGCTTCTGTGCCAAGCCCTGTGCTTCGTTTACTTCAAGTAATGAATATACTTTATAGTCGTTAAGGGACCGGTAAATGTCGGAGGTAATAAACGAGTCAAGCACATCCTGCGAAACGCTTTTGATGCCTCCCCATTTGAAATGTTGATACATGCCAAAAACCGCAGGGTTGAAAATATGACGTTTGAAACCGTTGCCATTTACGATATATACTTTGATGCCATCTGGCCCACGGATAAGATCTCCCTCGGTAAGTCCCCCTTCAATGGTTGCGGACGCAACGCCCGATGTTTGTAAATCAACCGTGGAAATGTTGCCTGCCGGGTCAATTGCCTTTACGTTGTAGTAATAGCGAATGCCATTTTGAAGCCCTGCATCGCGCCACGCATTTCCTGGAAAATTATCCAGAATCAAATCGCCAAGTTGCCCCTGCACGGTTGAGCGATAAAGTTTTGCATGATGAAAGTCGCTTCCGGGGTTTACCCAACGGATATTTAACGCACCAGACCCTGCGCTCACAACCCGCACACCGGTTGGAGACGATGGTGCAACGGTGTCAGCAGCTGACACCAATGCGAAACGTGTTAAGTGCGTAACGTCGGCGCGCATGCGCTTTGCGGTTTCATCCAATGCGGCTTCGGCGATACGAGCCCATCTTTTTTGGGTCTCGTCGAAAAATGCCATTTGTAGATTTTGCGCCGAAATTCCTCGAGCAGCTAATGCTTCATCGGTATACGGCAATGAAAGATGGAGCGATTCACTTAAGGCCTGCACCAACGAACCATCCGATTTACGCGCTTCAATTCGATATGCGATGCCTATGACTGACGAATCTTGGGTATCCGGCGCAGTAGTGTCCGGCGCCACGGTAACCGTAACAGTACCGCTTGTCCCAAAAGCCCCCACAGGAGCAGTAACGTTTGTACCATCCGTAAGGTTGGTCTCATAATCTTGTTGAACATCATGTTGTTGCTCTTGTTTTTCCGGACAGGAAATCGAAACGAGATCTAACGTAACCGTTGTACCCGCTTGTGGCGTAACGGCAATTGGCGCTGCCTTATAACAGACGCCATTACGATATGCGCCAGCACCTATATACCATTGTAAGTTTGGCAACAATATAAGCGAAAAATTACCCATCGAATCGGTCTGCGTATCTTTAAACCGATTTAGCCCTTCTCGTGCCCATACAAACGCAGGCACGGATTCTCCAAAAAGCCGAACCGTTCCAGTAATCGTAACCCCTGTTGTATCACTCTGAAATTGAAAATCTAGTCCTGTGCGTTGCGCGCCTGCCGCAACCGTCACGTTTTGTATAGGAGGATTGAAATACCCTTCGCGCTGCGTTTTTACTCCAACATTCCATGTGCCCGCAGCAACAATAAGTTGATACGTGCCACTTGCGTTTGTGATGGTCTCGTATCGAATTTGCGTATCCCCTGCCGCAACCACAATGTTTGCTACCGGGCTTCCGTTGGAATCCCGAACAGTTCCAGAAATCGTTGCGGAGCCCGTTCCTGCAAGTGTCGTAAAACTATAAAGATCTGAGCTTTGAAAACAATTCCCAGCAGCATCGCAGCTTTTTATCCGATACCAATAGGTAACCCCAGACGACAAAGCGGTCAAGGAAACGGTTTGGGTTTCAGAAAGGGTGGACTGTAAGGAGGTCGCGATATTACCTAATGCATTCGACGTTCCATAATATACTCGTGCGAATGCCGGCTCATTCACGGACCATGAGATCGTCGCCGATGAAGATCCGACATTGCTGACGGTCGGGCCGCTTACCAAAGAAGGAGGAGTTATGTCATCTGAAGCTGCTTGTGCTTGCACAAAAATCGGATAAATATTGGAATCCCCGGAACAACCGGCAGCATTGCATGCCTGTATTTTAAACTCATACGTTCCGGCAGGAAAATGATTGGCGAAACCAAATTCGGTAAATGACGTAATGCCGCCCCCTACCTTCGAAATCCATTGCCACGTGCCGCCTTGGGGCCTACGATATATCTTAAACTCATCTTCGTTGTTTGAATTATCTTGCCAAGTTAATCGAAGGTCCGAATTGTTATTCTGCAATGTTGCCGCAAGATTTGATGGTGCCTGCGGTATACTTCCATCATTCATTCCACCATCGCTAAGCGTCGTAAAGGACAGTGGTGATGATGCGATGTCGGGGTATCTGGCGCAATTTCCGAACGGATCACAGGTTTTGACACGCCAATAATAGAGAGTGCCGGGCGAGAGTCCGCTTAAAGTGACAGAGTGTGCGGTCGTAGCGATCGAGCTGAAAGACGTCATACTCCCCAAAGAAGCTGACAAACCATATTCAACTGCACCGAATGCTGCTTCATTGACAGCCCAAGAAATCACTCCGCCCGAGGAGGTTACTGATGATAAAGAAGGGTGAGTTACGATAACCGGCGGCGTTGTATCTGTGCCCGCATTTGAGGGCGTCGTAACGGTAACTGTGTTAGACGGAGCCGAAGGCCCCAAAAGATTGTAAGCGCGCACCTGATAGTCATAACTCGTATTGGGGCTTACGCTCGTATCCATAAAACTTGTAACAGTAGCACCAAGATGCGCAAGATAATTTTCAAGCGGCGGCCAGGTTGATTCCGATGTAGGTTTTCGATAAATTTTAAAGCCCAAATGGTCTGTGGAATTACTTACCCAGCCAAGATCTACCTGGGTCGCAAAGGGTGCCGTTGCCGTAAGATCCGAAGGAGCTGGTGGCACGCTCAATGATGCATGCGTCGTCATAACCCATAATCCGCCCATTGCAAATACAACAAACCCCAGGGAAATTACCCACAGCCCTATACCAAACATGAAATGTTTGTTGCTCATGCTTTTTTATTATACCATACAGCGCCTTCTTTACATCCACCAAGGATGTGCTTTAAAGGACCCATCCGAACCTTTCCAATAAGTAAGGAGTAAGAGATGCCAACACCAATTGCCCAAGGCCTTAAGGGTATTGTTGCGGGAGAATCGAAGATTACCAAGGTTGATTGGGAAAAAAGCGCCTTGTATTTCCGCGGCTATAATGTACGAGAGCTTATTGAATATTCGTCATTCGAAGAAGTGTTTTGGCTGTTAGCCCACGGAGAGCTACCAAAACCCATAAACAGGGAATGGCTTTCCCAAGAGCTTAAACGGCAGCGTAAGATTACAAACGGCGAGCTGCGCGCATTGCTTGATAATGCTTTTATCAACCAGCCGATGTTAGCGCTGGCACTCTTTGTGGCAAAACGCGGGGTGCTGCGCTTGCCGGTGCAGACAACCAAAGAATTGCCGCAACGAGCCACAGTTTTGGGTACGGAATTATGCGCGGCGTTTCCTACTGTTATTGCAAATCTTATTCATTGGGGATGCGCTCCGCCGCGTTTCAGAATGGACCCAACAAAAAATAGTTATCCCATCGTTCAGCCGCATTCCGACCTTTCGCATGCAGCAAACTTCCTTTGGATGCTGAATGCGAAACTCGTTACCAAAAAGCGGCCCGATGACACGCCCTATGAACTCTATGAGGGAGAATATCCGACCTCTTTTGAAGAAAAGGCGATGGATACGACGCTCATCTTGCATGCCGACCACGAGTTTAATGCTTCAACCTATGCATTGCGGACGGCAGCAAGCACGCAAGCGGATCCGTTCCACTGTATTCTAGTTACCCTTGGTGCGCTTTCCGGGCCCAAACACGGAGGCGCAAACGAGATGGCAATGCACATTTTTGAAGACATCAGAAAACCGGAGCGTGCGGCACAGTGGGTAGTTGATCGTCTGATTAACAAACAGGAACGCGCCTTCGGCTTTGGACACCGCCTTTACAAAAAACGCGACCCGCGCACACAAATCCTCAAGCGTTTGGGAAAGGAGCTGTGCCGCAGGAAACACTTGCCGTGGTATGATATTGCGCGCGAAGTGGAAAAAACAACGCTTGCGATATTGAAACAGCGCGGCCACGAGGATCTGCCGGCAAATGTTGATTTTTATTCTCCATGCGTGTTCAGCGCCCTCGGTATCCCCTCCCAATATATGCCCTTGGTCTTTGCAATGGCCCGTATTGCAGGATGGACAGCACACATGAAAGAGCAATACGAACAAAACACGCTTATCCGCCCGCTTTCAGCATATATGGGCCCGGCCCCGCGGCCGTACTCAAAATAAAAAACAGCCCCGACCTTAGATGGTCGGGGTTTAGCTTTCCTTTATTCCTCTTCTGCCGTATCTTGCTTGTTCTGCGGCTCGACGACGTAGCCGACGTTAGGCGCCGGTTCCTCATCGTCAGGGCAAACCAACCGGTGCATAAGAGCGGCTTCTGCGCCGCGCACAACCCTCCACCCGCGGCGCGCCTGTTCGCGCGAGCTAAACGGGTTGCCGCGATCAAAGCCGGCAGCGCGCAATGCGTCCTTGGCAAGATACCACGGAAGGCCGCGCCGGTGGCAGTCATCGCGATCGCACGTACATGAAATCATGCCGCGCAAGGTAGCTTCTGCAAGGAGAGCTGCGCTGCGATCGCCACCGAAGAAGCCAAGAAGCTTCTGGGCAACCTCGAGCGACTCCTGAAACTGGCCGGGTCCCACGACCTTAAAAAACCAATTGGTGAGCTCGTGGCTTGCGCCTAGCTCTTTGAGAAGTTCAGCAGCGTTACGGGCGAAGTCCGCCTTCGCAGAATCCGGGAACTCACCATCCTCATCCGGAACCCCAGAAAGATCTTCGCCTTGAGAGGTCGGCATGTCTGACGGATCATCATCGAGAGCGATGTGGAAAGAAGCGCCGGACACCTCGTGGGTGGGGTCTACGGCGTGAACCCTTTCTCTCCGGCTGTGCCGGGAAAACCTATCGAGAAGAGACATTATGCCTTTCCTTTCTCCCGCTTGTGGCGGGATTTTCCATTTCAATTCATTCAACGAGCTTGCCGTAATTATAGCAGTTATACCAAAAAAGTCAACCCCTCACCCAAAAGGTGAGGGAGATACTTATTCCTTATTCCCTACTCCTTATTCTCTCTTCTTACGCCGTAGGCGAGCGAACCTCCGGAAAAATTCTCTCGGGCTGGCGGTGGGATCATTAATGAAAATAATATATGGAGGCGGAGAATTTTTCCGGATGGTTCGCGAACTCCTACCCTAGTGTTTAAATCTCCGCAAAATATAAGCGGATAAAATTCCTGCAAACGCGAAAAGCGCTAATGCCAACACCCCAAAAAGCGTTGAGCCCGGCTGACCCGTATCATTTGTTATTACTGCCAATCCTGCAAGAAGAAGCGAGGAGAAAGCTACGAAAACCAAAACCAAACCCGCAAGAATTGAAGTCATAAAAAGGTTACTCAACCATGATCTGCCCGGCAACCGTTGGGAAAAGGTGATCGTGATACTGATGCGTCCCAGAAACGGTAAAGGTAAATAGATAACTTTCACCAGGGGCAAGGCCATGGCATGCATCAAAAATCTGTGGCTCTTCTGCGCTTCCGCACTTATGTAATCCCGATCCTGGATACTGGGTATGTGTCGGGTGAATGTTTGAGGCAGGCCATACGTTACGCGACGTTTCGTTGCGAAAAGTTACGGTTGTACCGTTAGGGACGGTCAACGTTTGCGGCTCAAAGCCGGATTCAGTTATCACAACAACTGCCCCCTCTCCCGACAAGGTTGGGGATGAAGATTCTGGCAGAGGCAGAGTTGGCTTTGGCTGCGGTGTCCCGCTTTCTCCACCGGACAAGAGAAACACCCCGATAGCAATTAATATCACAACACCTAACCCAATAAATAATAGATATTTGCCGAAAGAATTCATGGTTCTTTTACTATCGCGCCCTTTTTAAGAAAAGTAAAGATGCGGCAAAATTTGCTGCAAGCAAACCCCCCATCAACGAATCAACTGGGATATTCCAGAAGGTTGCCTGTCCTAATGCCCATGCAACCGCCGCAGCTGCAATCCCATATGCCATGCGTTGCCAGCGTTTTGGAAATTGGGATGTTATTGGTTCAACCAACATAACGGTTACGAAAAAGAGCATAGTTGAATCCCCCAACAGCGCTTTAAGTACAAACGGCAAATCTCCCAAGGCAACGTTTGCTCCGACAAGCGAAAAAGTGGAAAGGAATGCAAAAGTGGCAAGAAACGCAACGACTACATGCCAGCGTCGAATACTTGTTACAATAAACCCTCCGGAGACCGCAAGCCAGAGGGATAATGTAAAGAAAATGGATGGGGAGCCAAAAAGACGCGCAAGCGGCGCAAAAACGTCCCAAGAAACACCCCACCAGGAAACCAAAAAAGAGGTGGGGGCAGAAAAGAATACCGAATACAACAATGATCCAGAGAGTAGGGCGAAGGCCGCGGGATTAAACACATGACGATGGTACCCAAAATGGAGTACTTGCTTGCAAAATACCGCAAGCAAAGCAACGCCCACCACAGCGATAAATGGTGCGCGGGGATTAAGCAAAAGCGCAATAATAAATCCCGAAATCACAGAGGATATCGGGATATATATTTTACGATCTCGCAAAAAGGTCCAGACGACATCGCCTAGCGCATAAAGGATTACAATACCCAAACCCCTCGCCAAAGATATCCAGTCACCCACTGCCCATGAAGCCGCAAAATAAAGAACGGCTAGGTACCCCACCATGCGTATTTTTATAGAGCCGGGACGGAGAATCCGAAAAATGCCCGATACACGATTCATGAATATTGCAATATTCTAATCTACCCTAACCACGCACTAACGGAGTTGGAATTGCCGTACGTATTCTTCTTGCGAGCCGTTAAGCTGAATTTCAACCTTCTGTACATTTGGAAATTGTAAAAGTGTTTGGAAAAGCTGCGCATCAATACGTGGATCATCACAGACACCTCCCGAACGGATCGTTCCTTCCAGTGCCAGCGTTGCCTTCCCTTGTCGCACCCACAATCCGGCAAACGTCAGGTCGGACTGCACAAGGGCATTATAATAGGTGGTGCCACCAACTGTGATTTCGGTTTCCTTTAATGCCAGCAGCGCCTCAACCGACTGTTGCATATCCGATCCGATTTCTTTTGCAGGCAAAGGAACCGCAACAACGCTATCGTTACAGCCAATTTGTTTACCATGTTCCCCATTGTCTTCCAAAAGCACAAGAAATGCGGGTGCTGTATATTGCGTCTGCGATTCTTGTAATTGTTCCCCAAACATCTCTGTGCGTTCATCTAGTTGCTCTTGAGCTCGCTCTGCCTCATCGATGATCGCTTGTGGAGTTTTATCTCCCTTTGGAGAAAAAATGTCTCCGCCCTGCAAAAATGCGATCGAAAGCAACGCGATAATGGTTACCGCGATAAGAATACCAAGCAGGGCAAATCCCCTATCTCCCTTATTATTCATTGTGAGATACGATTTCAAGCAATTCTATATCGAAAACCAATGTGGCGTTTGGGGGAATGCTTGGCGGCGCACCCCGTTCCCCATATGCAAGATGCGGCGGAATGGTAAGCCGCCGGCTTCCACCTTTGCGCATGCCCACAACTCCCTCGTCCCATCCGGCAATGACTTCTCCCGCACCCAGCGTAAACCCAAATGGTTCTGCGCGATCGAGAGAACTATCAAACTTCGTTCCATCTTCGAGCGTACCGGTGTAATGTACGCGCACGGTATCACCGTTTTTTGCCTCGGCTCCTTCGCCGATCACCGAATCTTCTGTCTGTAATTTTTGTGATGATTGTTTCATAAGTGATTGAGGAGATTCTTGCGGCACAGTGAAATCAAAGGTTTGATTTCGCTGCAACAAAAATATCCCGCTAAAAAGCGCCGCTACCGCAAGAACGCCAACAAGAATTGATTTAAATTCACTCATAAACAACGCAAAGGTTAATCCTGCTCCCACGGCAGGTCGGGTGAGCCATAATGGCCCTTCATGGTTGCATTGTAATATATGGGACGGCGCAGGTCGAGTTGCGTTATCATTCCCGCAACCGTTGGCAATTCGTCCGTATCCCCTACCGCTGCAAGCGGCTTTGGACTGCCGATTGCCCACGCATATTCCACGAGCGCTTCTACCCCGGTCTTTTTTGCGATGCGTCGCGCGCGCCAACGCGCAAAGTAAGCGCCCGATCGGTCGACTTTCGTCGGATCCTTTCCAGAAAACGAACCTCCGCCAATACGCACCCGGGGACCATACTGGTCACACACAATCTTCCGTCCGGTTGCTCCGCTATCTGCCAAAAAACCACCGAAGGTAAAAATGCCTGTTGGATTAATTAAAAGTTGATATGTTCCCTCGCCCACAGCCGCATGTACAATATCGGCAATCGTGTCATAGACCAATCTTGGATCTGCGTCATGGGCATGCTGGGCTGAAGCAACAACGGTCGTAGCGTTTCCCTTATCATCAAGCGTTACTTGCGCTTTTCCGTCGGGGCCCAAATAAGCAGCCGTGGTGCGTGATGCATCATCAAGTCCCGAACAAATGCGGCGCGCAAGAACTAATTCTTTGGGAAGCATCTCCGGGGTCTCTGGAGTTGCGTATCCAACTGTAATTCCCTGATCGCCAGCCCCCCCAATATCAACTCCGGCTGCTATATCGGGTGATTGCGAAACAATATTAACGGCGATCTGTAAGGAATCGTTATATCCGATATCTTTATAGGTTTGCGCAACCAATGAAGGAACATCAATATGCGCAGCACTTGTCACTTCCCCAACAACAAATACTTTTCCATGCCCGCCCATCACTTCCACTGCCACACGCGAAGTAGGATCTTGATCTAAATAAGCATCAAGAACCGCATCTGCCATAAGATCACACACTTTATCGGGATGCCCAATGCGAATGTATTCTGCGGTACGCATAAAACGAATTTATTGTTTAGGAAGTTGCGCAACCATACCTTCTTGAATGCCTAATGCCTCTGCGACGCCGGCATTTACTTCAAGCACATACTGTGCAGGCGGAGAACTTACCGTTGTGCATGCCTGCCTTGAAGGACAGGCCGCAAGATCGTGCGCAATATAAACGACTTTAGCATTTGCATCCAAAAAAATGATATCTAATGGGAATAACATCCCTTTCATCGTAAAAGTATGCGGTTCGGGATCAAGAAATACAAAAAGCATTCCCCACCCCTTTGAAAGTTCAGCGCGTCCCACAAGGCCTCGAACCCATTTGGGGACGCTATCTGCAACCTCAACACAAAAAGAGGCGTTTTCTTTTTCGAAAACAACACGCTGTGCGCACGGAGAATCGACCATACGCCTTTGTACCATATATGTTGCTGCTGTTGCGAGCAATGCGGCAATTCCCAAAAACGCAAGTAAGGAAAAGGTCTTTTGCATACGTAGGTCTATCGTACATTTCTTTTATGGAACTTTCTACGTCTATTGCAAAATGTAAGTTACAAGATCATATCTGACACTTTTGTAGCTTCTCAAGTGGCGTAAGCCCATCGATCCCGAGGTGCTCACGCTCTTGG
>Ga0155096_104_pt1 | contig 73424 bp, 66 predicted proteins | sample RifCSPhighO2_01_FD_106064 | JGI IMG/M metagenome (GOLD analysis project Ga0155096, IMG submission 106064) | Candidatus Terrybacteria bacterium RIFCSPHIGHO2_01_FULL_48_17
GTTGGGTGTCGTGTGTCATTACTCCCATAGTAGGGAGTGTCAGATATGATCGTATACCATACCAGCGATGCTTGACTTTTAAAATAAATCTTCTATAATATAGAAAGACGAACCTTACTAAAACGAAAGGAATAAAACCTTATGCGAAAAACCCTCGTAATAGTCGTGGCGCTACTCATCGCAGCAGGAACATTTCTTGCGTTACGCCAACAGGACAATCCTTTACCGGCCAGTACAGATCCGAATATCCAGGCGGCACAAAAGCTTGAAAACACATTACCCTATCGGGGAGGAAGTTTTTCTATTTCTTACGCGCAAGAGACAAACGAGTTCTTGGTTATGCTCAAACTCAACAACCTCACGTGGGAGGAGTACGCGACGCAACGCAACGAAGCCGCTGGGTTTTTTAGAAAACAAGGGATAGATCCCTGCACTCTTACGGTTCAATGGCTAGTTGATGGCACGCACCCAGAAACGTTTCGCGAAGCAGCAGGACCTATTCCCGACGACCTTTCACTCTCCTGTTCATAAAGAAAAATGCCCGGCATGCGCCGGGCAACAAGCTTTTTATTATCATTGAACAGTAATCGTTCCATCCGCCTTTTTGACACCACTTGCAGGCCAATAGGACGTATACGTAAACGTAGCATCTGCCGTAAAAGTAACCGTAGTTTCTCCTCCCGGAGGAACGGAACTAGTTACAAATTTGGTCGACCGAAAATCAAGCCCCCCATAGTATACATTAGTCGATCGCACCTTAAAGGTAAGGTTCACTGTGGCATCCCGCGGCACGCTGATTGTTGCCGGGTAAAGTCCGTTGTCGTCTGCCTCAACTATATACGATACGATTTGCGGCCCTGTGGGTTCGTTTGGTGGCGGCTCATCTTGCGGTGGTGGCTCAATCTGAACAGGCGGGGGTGAGAATGGGGGCGTTATTTCTTGCGCTTCCTCCGCTGCCTCCTCTTCTTGAATTTCCTCCTGTTCTTGCGTGGGTTCGTCTTTATCGGAAGCAACTGGCTCTTGCTGATTTTGCGGAGCCGGCATTTTTGTACGTTCATCTCCGCGATCAAGCAGCATAAAACTAATTGCGATAACTGCTACGGCAAGGCCTGCGCCAACAAAAAGAGCTGGTCGTGAAAACATAACAATGCTATTCGGTTAAGCTGACCTCGCCGACTTGCACAAGATTTTCTATGTTATTGATCACAATCTTGCCATCCGAGATTGAGTATAGGTTTCCGCCAATACGCACGTTCCGATATACAAAAAAGTCGCTTTCATCCGTTGCATAATAGGGCGCCAATGACATTCCGTCTGTAAGATGCGTAACCCGTCCCAAAAACACGAATCCCTGCTCCGACGTAACCCGCCATACGTAAGAACCCTGAAATATGTAATCGCCGTATAAAAACCCGTCCTCCTCCGCTTGTTCCTTCGCCTCGGGAGGAAGCTGGGCAAGCAAAATTGGCAGCGCAAGAATATGGCGTTGGGCATCAAAGAAAAATGCCTTATGGTTTGTGAGCGCTGGCGAATCCGTGCCTCTGTCGCCTATCTCAATTTTATGAAGCTCTTTGGGATCTTGGGAATTGGTAACGTCAAATAAGGCAAGCTTCATGCCCTGAAACCACGCGAATGTACCCGATTCGTCTTCGGCAGCATTCTTTCCAATGCCGATAATGTGATTTTCGTCCAACGGATGGAGGTAATCGGAAAAGCCGGGAATTTTAAGCGCTCCCAACACCTTTGGATTTTGCGGCTCAGAAAGATCGATTACAAAAAATGGGTCGATTTTCTTGAAGGTAACAAGATATGCGCGCTTCCCCACAAAACGGGCCGAGTATATCGTCTCTCCTGGAGCCAGGTTTTCAACCGATCCTACAATCTTTAATCCCTCATCAAGAACGTAAATATTATTTTTGGGAGGCGTCTCATTAAATAGCTCCCCAACGGTAGTTGCGATACGAAAGAATTCCTCATTCTCATCCATAGAAAACTGGTTAAGCACTGTTCCGGGAACGCGTCCCTGTCCCCCGAAAACGACTGATAAGCCATCAAGCGTGAATTTATTAATGATGGTATCTTGCCTCTGAAAAACCGGAAAGCCAATAAGCTCGAGCCGAAGAGGCCTACTGTATTCAAAATAGGGTGAGGCAACATAAAGGTTGTGTGCGGACGCATAGACCTTATCTCCTGCCCCCGCAACTACTTCAACCATCGGCGCGACCCCTGGATCGTCAATACGAAGGGAAATCACGGAAAGGAATTGAGCGCTCGTGAACGGGTCGAGTTTTGCGACTTGATTGCACGATACGCTTGGCGAAAACGGTCCGCCAGATGCCTTCAGGGTGTCGCGATAGCGTGGCACAATGAGGCCGGCGTCAATATCGCCCTCTTCTGGGGAAGAAAATATCATGGTGTCTGGATAAGAATTTAATACGAAATATACATACGCACCAATCTTGCGTGACGTAAGATAATTTCCTTCAAACTCAAGGGTGCGCTCGAATTTCGGAACTAGCGGATTTTCTATGGAATACATTTCAACAAATGTTACGGAAAAACTGGGTGGAAAAATTAGCGATCGGCTTTCAAGTTCCTGCCCGGGAAAGCCCGGCAATGGATCTTGGGCGATAAATTTCTGCCCAAAAACAAGGAGCTTTTTTCCGTAAACGAAAAATTCTTGCGGGTATGAATTCTCTTGAAAGATGATGGTAGACAGTTTTTTGGCCTGCTCTGGCGGAACCGCTTTAATAATATGAAGCTGTTGTTGCTGTGTGAGCACATAAATATAGGTACCGTCGGTCTTGACCATGTCGGCCTCATCAACCCCTTCTACTTGTACATTGGTTCTGGAATAATCAAGCGAAGCGCTTGTATCCTCTCCCCCGCCCGCACCAAGCCCCGGCGCAAAGGCCGGCCGTTCAAATACGCCGGGCACTGCGATATTTTGTTCGCGCGTCTCTTGAAAACTACGGAGCGTATTTGCGATATCTTGACACGAGGTAAACCGAGCAAGTTCCGTGATCGCGGGTTCCGGCTCTTGTGGTCTCGCCGTCTCTGGGGAGATTAACGATGGCTGACCTTGTAGCACGTAGGCCGCGATAGCAAGCCCTATCAAAAAAAGCGCCGCGATGACAACAACCGCGCTCTTTGCGAGCCGCGCATTGTCATACCAAAACGGCACGCGCGGTTTTATTTTCCGCGGTGGCTTTATATCTTTTACGTTAATCGCCATCCCCGCCATTGTACCATAAAGAATAATACAATGGCCGCCTGGGGGCGGCCGAAAAAATGGCAAAATAAGTTTTTATCTATTCGATACTCAACCCATCAATATAGGCATCGCGGTCAACGCTATTTATGGTATAAATTGCATCCCAGTCAAATCCAAGACGGTTAAACGCATCCGCGGTCTTGACCCAACGCCGTTCCCCCGTGTCGCCGCTGGGGAATAAACGGAATACGCGCGTATCGCCGTCTGCCCGTACGAGATCCGACGTGATGTAAGAATCAACCGTGGAACGAGAGACCTCGCGTACGTCATCCCACCGCAAATGCCCATAGCTTGCAAACACGTGAGGACTCAAAATGAGCCGCTTGAAACGTTTGCTGCCCACATATTTCACAATCCACACGTCAATGTCGCCCGTTGCCCGAATAAGTCCGCCTTCCGGTATCACCGGCAGAGCTGACGGAGAAAGCACCGTGGTGCCCTGAACATCTACTGTGGTAGAAGGAGACACCGAAGCCCCAGATGAAGCAGTGACGTCTTGGGCGGGATTTGAAAGGAATATATCGAGCGTATCGCCATCGCGCGCACCTTCGGAAACATCAACCAACATATAAAAACAAACGGATTGCGTTGGTGTCACCGTAACCGTTCCCGTATAAGAAGCGGACTCTGTCCCTGTTCCTGATCCTTGGGCATAGATGCTGTCTGATACGCTGAAACTTTCAGACGCGCAATCATAGGGAGCCGTTCTGTCGAGGTCATAATAAAGCGAGGATCGCGGGATATTACCTCCTGCCACAGTGCCCACTTCCGCAAAGACGAGTTTCGTTACCTCGGCATTCCCCGACCCCGCAGACACAACAAATGCGCCGCCAATATATTGCGCAGAGCTTGGAATGCGTATAAGCGACGTTTGGATTCCTCGTGACGACACAAACAATGCAATTCCCTCAAGGCGCCGAGCAATTGTCGTGCCATTGATCGGCACCGCAACGGCTGAAGGAACGCGGGCGCCGGAGCTTACCGAAACATCAATCGATGGATTGGCAATTTCAACCTCGATCGTACTGCCGTCTTGCGCCGCACTTTCAATATCAAAGATAAAATAGAAACAAGCGGCTTGAGTCGTGCTCACATTCACGCTTCCGGTAAATGAAACGATGTTTCCTGCCCTGCCGGCCGTTGCGGTATCGCTATAAAGCGCATCTTGTGAGTTATAGGTTTCTGAAAGGCAATCGTAGGGAGCGGATGTATCTAAATCATAATACAATTTCAGCGATGTAAGGTTCGCTTCGTCGATAGATCCTGCCTCGCTAACGCTGACCTTGGTTACCGTCGCGCTTCCGGAATCGGTGATCATGCGAAAAGCGCCCCCGCTATAGTTGGCGGTACTTGGAATATTTAAAGAGGATGCCTGGGTCCCTACTGCGCTTACTGTCACGCTTACCGGCGTTGCCTGCGTCAACACAGTAGTGCCGTTGATCGGCACGGCGACAGATGGCGAAACGCTACCTGCAGCTGCCACAACTTCTGACGCGGGATTGGAGATTTCGACCTCAAGGGTATCGTTATGCCCTGCCCCGCCTTGCACATCAAGCACCAAATAAAAACACGCTGCCTGCTGTGCGCCAATGGCCAATGAGCCGTCAAACGTTGCCTTGCTTAACGAATTAAACGAAGTGGTAACGCCATAGGTCGAATCGGAAGCGCTGAAGGTTTCCGAGGAGCAATCGTAGGGAGCGGTTGTATCGAGATCATAATGCAGGCGCACCCCGAAAAGATTTGTGTCTGCCCGAACGGTGCCCTTTTCCGTAATAATAATGCGGTTCACGGTTGTCCCGCCGGTATCTGGAAGCATTCGAAAGGTTCCCCCGACATATTGTGCAGAGCTTGGAATATTTAAAAAGGGTGCCTGCGTACCAATGCCTGCTACCGTAGTAACGGATGGCGGCGGCAAGCGTAACGTAGTGAGGCCCGGGATTGTTCGTTGTGGGCACGTATCCATGAGTTGACCATCGGGTGGAGGATTGTGAACATCTGGGCAGACCTCGCTGTTGCCGGATGCAACAATCTCGGTTTCCGCATTCACAATTGCAAGATCCAGGGTCTGGCCATTTAAGGCCGTACTTTTTACATCAAGCACCGCATAAAGACAGGCCGCCTGCGATGCGGCAAGCGGAATGCTTCCGGTAAAAAGCGCCTTGCCGGAACCATCAAAGGTTGTTGGGTAGCCAAACGTTGGATCCGATTCGGAAAATGATTTATCGGAGCAATATGATGAACTCACATCATAATGGATATGAACGTTCGCAAGATCCTGCGGATTCATTGAACCAATCTCCGTAATGATAACGCGCGTAAGCGTAGAGGCACCCCCTTCGGCGCTTATGCCAAACGCTCCGCCGACGTACTGATGTTGCGACGGAATATCTAAAAGCGGGGTTTGGGATCCAAGCCCCGCAAGATATATCTGAATGGGAAATACCGGATGCGTGGTCAGGGCATTGCGCAAGGTGGCAGCCCCCAAGCTTATCGCAGCCAAAACAACAAAGAGCAACACGGCGCCCAAAAGGCGCCTTTTGGAAAAAGAAGTAGCAAGAGAGAACGTAGCTCCTCTCATGTTTTTATTATACCACAAAATGACCCGCGGTACGAACGGAAAACATAAACCTGCTTCTTGAAAAACAGGATCGCCCCAAAGATACCCATTGCCTTTTGCCGGACCGCAAAAGGATAAGACCACCGCTTGGTGGGTGGTCGTGAGAGTTTAAGTTGGGTTGAAGGTGCGAATGTGTAAGAGTATGATTTATGGGTTCCGCGCAAAGGCGGATGAGAATTGGTGGTGGATTGTTAAAGAACAGTTGTTCCTTAATCTTTTATACTCGAGGCAAGCGATGTATGCAAGCAAAGTTATCCACAAAAACAAAAAGAAGCGTACCGAAAAGATATTAAGAAATAAGGCGTAAAAGAAACTGCCTCGCAAAATGATAAAAAATCTAGACAGCGATACAAAACCGCATCAAAAATGCGGTTTTGTAAAAAATCGGGGCACCCCGATTTGAGATACGTATTTGCCCGGTCGTCGCCGACGACCCCGGGGGACTGCCTAGCCAAACACCAATCGGGATGCTGGGATTCGAACCCAGGCTACGGCCTCCCGAAGGCCGCGTGCTACCATTACACCACATCCCGCTACCGCTTGTTCATCCCTTATGCTACGCTACCAAAAGCACCATGACAACAAAAAGGGCTGAAACAAATGACCCTTTCGGCACAAGGCCTTTCTTCTCCAACTGGTTTTTCCATAACGCTGTGGAACGAAGAAACGGGTTCATGTATTTCGGGTAAAACATTGCATCATAATCCGCGCCTTTCCGCGCGACGCGTGGCTCGATCCTTACACAATCCATGGCTTAGGGCCTGCTATGTTATGACCTTCTGCGCGGGTCTTGTGAGCGTACTGGCTTTTGCATATTTCTTTCTTGTCCCGGGAATTTTGGGCGCGATAGTGTTTTTGTTGTGCATGCCACTCTTTTTCATCACATGGCATGGCGCAGTAAAAGAACTCGCCATAACCTCATACCTTTTTTGGCACCGGGATCTTGCGCGGTGGCATAGCTGCGAGCATAAACTTATTGACTTATACCTTAATGATCGCCCGCGCGCACATGAAGAACTGAAAAAAGCGCGCCGCATCAGTTCTGCGTGTGGATCGATGAAGGGATTTCAATACGCGGCACTCCCCATTCTCCCCCTCTCGGTTTTAACGACATATTTCCTTGGCACTGCACTTTCTTATTTGAGTCCTGCGGCCATACTGCTCATTGTAGGAGTTCCGGTTTGTTTGTTTGTTATCTCATCGGTTTTTTTCGGTCCTTTTGGCTTACAATGGCTCATTGCCACAGCTAAACCAACCCCCGCGCAATACGATGCTACGCTCGAGCTTGCCGCTCGCCTTGATCTTGTGCTTACGCTGGACGAAATTACATCTTTCGAAAACGCCTCCCAATGGGAGGCGCCACTATTTCCTTCCTTCCGAGCCTTGTTGCCTGTACCCTATCGTACATAGTACTTCGCCTTAATCTCCGCTTCTTCCTCTTCAAGCACCGCCCTGTATTTTTCTTGGGCTTTTCGTCGAAGCTCGCTAAGCTCCTCATCCGAAAATTTGTTAAGCTCCTGCATCTTATTAATTAGGTATTCTTTTGTGTTACGGCTAGGGTCATCCAACACCTCCTCAAATAATGCATCGATAATCGCTCCGACACGCGGCCCCGGCTTAATATCGAGAATCTCCATAACTTCGTCGCCGTTTATTGCCATCTGCTTGCGTGAGGTCGGCTCGGTCTGCACCTTCTCAACCAAAAACATAAAGTAGCGTAGGCGGTACGGCCGGGCCTTGGGAACGCCCGATCCTATCCGATCCGCCTCTCGCACTTGCAATAACTCAGTGATATTTTCCTGCCCCGCACGCGCAACCAGGCGTCGAACACCAGCGGGCGTTACTTTGTCTGGATCGGATTGAAACATGTGATTGCGCACCAAAAGCGCTACCTTCTCTATATCGTCTTTTGAAAAACGCAAGCGCGTAAGCATTTGGGCAGCCATGTTGCCTCCCACTGCTTCATGTCCGTAAAACGTAGAGTCGGGTCCGTCGCCTTGTTTGGTACGCGGTTTGCCCACATCGTGCAAAAGCGAGGCAAGTCGTGCGTGGAACGAATACTTTTGTTCGGCGGCGTATTTGAGTGCCAACACATTGTGTTCCCACACGGTATAAATGTGGTGGCGGTTTTGCCCCACCCCAAAACCTTCCCCCAGTTCCGGCAATATGTAACGCAAAAGCTCTTGCTTGCGCAAAAGCTCAATTCCCCTATCGGCATGGTCGGTCATGATAATTTTTTTGAGCTCGTCAGCAATACGCTCTTTCGCAATCATCTCCAAAAGACCCGCGTGCTCACGTACTGCGGCTTGGGTCCTTTCCTCGATGTCAAACCCAAGGTCTGTGGCAAACCGTACTGCTCGCATGAGCCGCAGGGCATCTTCGGAAAAGCGCTTGTTTGGCTCTCCCACGGCACGAATCACCTTGTCCTCAAGATCTTTTGCGCCGGCGAACGGATCAACTAAACGGGTACCATCGTGCGCCATTGCGTTTATGGTAAAGTCCCGGCGGGCAAGATCCTCTTCAATGTTTTTGGCAAATTCAATTCGATCCGGATGCCGTTTGTCAGAATATCCCAGATCGCTGCGAAACGTGGTAACTTCGATGACGGCAACCCCCGGATCTTTTGATCCGGTTTTCACGCCAACGGTCCCAAACTGATTCTCGTAAAAAGAATCGGGGAAAAGTTTTTGAATCTCCTCCGGAGAAGCGCTGGTGGTGACATCCCAGTCCTTGGGTGGGCGACCAAGCATTGCATCGCGTAGACACCCTCCAACCACAAACGCTTCAAAGCCGGCATCTCCCAGCTTTCCAAGTATCTGGTGCGCTTCCTCCGGAAATTTGATATTCTCCTCTTTCATAGCGTCTTGAGATTCTCGCCGCAGTGCTTCGTTGTTGTGAGTTTCTCCCATAATATTATCGCACGAATGCCTCTTTCTTTTATACTACTTTTCCTATAATGTAAACGTGATGTATAGGGAAGGAGCGCTTCTTGAGCGCGCGCCAGAACACCCACAAGAAGAAACCGATTCGAGAATGATCGAACGGCGTTTCAGAGAATTGCCTTCGGAGGGAGTGGAGCTTTTGGCAACCAACCTTGCGCGACCGGATGGATTTGCAAAAACGCTTATTTTGGGGAGCATTTTGACTTCTGAAGAATTGCGTTTGCGTTTTGGCGCCGACTTTGTGAAAACACATCGGGGATTTTATAGGGAGCACCCGAGCGCGCGACAGAACCAAGGGGGATTCGACTACAACACTTACATTTCGCTTGCTGGGGGCTTGCCCCAACGCGCCTATCAAGAAAGCTATCCGAATCGGTGGACAGATCCCGCGTGGCGCAAAGGCCTTGGTTTTATTACGCAGGCGGAAAAGCTCTTGGCACAAGAAAACGCCAAGCCGTCGTGGGGTATACCGGCGCTAAACGAGGCGATTGATGCTATTTCAAATACTGCGCGTTTTGAGCAACGCTTCCAAAGATATACGAACCGCACCCCACACGAATACCAACAATTACTTGAACAGCCGACCAAAGATGACTTTCTCGACCAGCTGCACATTGCGCGCAAGGCAGAGTTTCTTACGGAACACGGCGACCAAGCAGAAGTTAATATCGTGCCCACAGAAGGAATACTCCCGCGTTTACCGCTTGACCAAACCGTTATCCTCGTTCCGGAAAAAAGCGAAGAAGCGCTTCGGCGATATTTGCAAAGGAAGATCGGCGAGCTCAAGCCATTTGCAGAGGAGCTTAAGAATAGCTACGGAGTAGATATCGCCGAACTTACTCCGGAAGTTATCCTTAGCCGTTATCCGAATATTTATTGGTATCCGCAGGATAATATCGGATTGGCCGTAGAATATTTAAGTGCACACAAAGAAAAGCTTGACGAATTGCTACCCGAACAAAACTTGCGCCCGTAGCTCAACGGACAGAGCGCCTGGCTTCGGACCAGGAGGTTGAGGGTTCGAATCCTTCCGGGCGCGCAAATATAGACGCCGCGGCATTGCCGCGGCGCTTCTGTGTCCTTATCCCCTATCCCCTTATAACTTACCCTGCTTCTTACGCTCTTCTCCACGCAAGCGACAAGGCAAACAGCCCAACGCTTACTAAAATAATTGGGGGTCCGGGAGGAATCGAAAAGTAAGATCCCAACACAAGGCCCGTGATTGTCGCAATAACGGCAATCCCGGCGCTTAAGACAAGGAAGCTGCGAAGAGAAGAGCTCATATTTTGCGCAGTAGCCGCGGGAACGATAATTAAGGCACCCATCAACAACGTTCCTGCAAAACGGTAACCCAAAAGCACTCCTGCGGCAAACGCTAAAAGAAAGAGAAGCTCTGCAACATCTGTTTTTATTTTTGCGGAAGCGGCAAGCTCCGGCGAGACAACCGATAACACCAGACGCCGGGTTGCAAAAACCATAAGAATAATGAGGAGCAGTGCTGCAATAATGGCAACCACCGCCGCAAAGGGCGGAAGCGTTTCAATGCCTCCAAAAAGGGTCTCGAGCACCTCCTCTTCATGCCCGGCAAAAAGCAACGCGCCGACGGCAAGAGCTGAAACAAAAAATACTCCAATAACCGTTTCTTCGGGAAGTTTCGTCCGGGTACGTACAGCCCAAATAGCGTATGCCGCGCCGAACAAAAAAAGAGCCGCCCCCAAAGATGGAGAAAACGAAAAAGTTAGCGCAAGCGCAACACCAGGAAATGCTACGTGCGACAACACATCCCCTGCAAGCGCCATGCGTTTCATAACGGCAAATACCCCCAAAACCCCGGCCGCTGCCGCAATAGCAGCGCCTGCCATAAAGGTAAGGATAAGATCAAAATCCATATGCTATTAATGTTGGTGCTCGTGATGTAAGTGTTGGTAAAAGCCGCGCTCGCCGCCGTACACTTTTTGTAACACCTCTGGCGTTAACGCATCATGAATGCTGCCGTAACATACTTGGCTGCGGTTTACGCATACCACATGTGCGGCGTAACGGTATACGACATTAAGGTCATGAGAAATCAACAAAATAGTGAGGTTGTGCTGTTTTTTGAGGCGTTCCAGCATTCGATAAATCTCTTCTGCTCCCGGCATGTCAACAGAGGTAGTTGCTTCATCAATCAACAATACGTCGGGGCTGCCCACCAAAGCCCAGGCAATTAATACGCGCTGCAATTGTCCTCCGGAGAGCACCCCGAGTTTTTTGTTCAAAATGTCGGCCTTTAACTCCACATCCTCAAGAACCTTGGCAAGATCCCTTGGACGTTCTCCGGTTTTGAACGAAAAAAATTCCTCCACCGTAAGCGGGAGATCTCGTTCTACACCAAAACGCTGGGGAACATATCCCAGCTTTATGTGTTTTGCCCACTCAATGCTTCCGGCATACGGTAATAGTCCAAGGAGCGTACGGAAGAGAACGGTTTTCCCCGCACCATTAGGACCAAGAATCGCAACAATATCACCGCGGTGTACGGCAAACGAGAGCTTGTCCAACACCACGTCATTGCCAAATGCAACCTGCAGATTTTTGACCTCAAGGACTACTTCTCCTTGTTCCATAAAATCAGTATACAGGGTACAGGGTACAGGGTACAGCGTTGGAACGCAGTATATAAAGGTGAAGGCCCCGACCGTTTGGTCGGGGCCCTCTATTTAGTTATTAGGCCGTTGGCTTCTGCTTGCCGAGGCGCTCGCCCGTCTGGTGGAGCACGCAGGCGAGAATCGGCAGCGTGCTGACCTCCCGCGCGCCCTTGTGAGGCACAAAGGAGAAGGGCAGCAGAACGTCAACCAGCACTTCGTCGTCCGGATACGTGTCACGGACAACGACGATCTTGCCGTCCCGCTTCTCCTTTTGGGGGATGACCACGACGGCCTTGCCGTGGTAATCGCGGAGAGGATACGCTGGGTCGCGTCCGGCAGCCAGACCCTCCGCAGACATCCGCACTTCGCAGACGTCACCGGCGCGGAACGTTGGGCCGAGGTTGGACATGTGCTTCACGCCGATCCCTCCTTCTCGATGTCGATCTCTGCCCCGCACTCGGGACAGGCAATGGGGACATCGCTCTCCGGCGTCCACTCTCCGGCAGCGCACCCGCTTTTGCGGTTCGCGCACCGCCACCGGGTTAGGGAGCCCCTGCCCTGCCGAACCTTGCCGACGTTGAACTCCGTCGGGAGATGGGCAGTAATGCTCCTCTCCTCCGGCGTGTGCACGGTGATTTGCACCGCGTTCGCGCCAGCCACGATTGAGGTGACCACCCCATCGACCCTTCGATCCGGAAGCGGCTCCCGCTTCCGTTTCTGGGACTTGTCGTCCCAGACATGAGCTATGCGGCCGGTCTGGGTGAAATTCACCACGAAACCGACCTCGAGCTGTCCAGCCTTCATCGGATTCCTCCTTTCCTTTACGGCTGGTCTGGTAATGTACCTTCTTAATTATAAACCCTTATACAAATATTGTCAAGGTTTGCTGATTTCCCAAAAATACAGTATTTTAAAAGACGGAGCGCCCCGAACCAGAGCGAAGCACGATTCGGGGCAGCCCTGAACCGAACTTTGTTCTGGTTCATGGGCGCCCATAGCTCAATTGGCAGAGCAGCTCCCTCTTAAGGAGACGGTTTCAGGTTCGACTCCTGATGGGCGCACATCACTCGTTGCCGCCGCGGATTTTCACGCCTTCATTGAATATTTAGACAGCTGGTCCCCACTGCCAGCCCGATGAAAATCCGCGCCGGCAACTCACTTAAGAAAGACTTTTTATAGGGCAAGATGGCGGAATCCTCAAAAATTTCATGATCAAAAAACGTAAAGGCAAATACGTGGTGGTGAGCGAAACTACGGGACGGAAATTTGGCTCGTACCCCACGCTCAAAGAGGCAAAACATCACCTCGCTCAAATTGAATATTTCAAGCGGCTGAAGCATTCGCCACGACCGCAAAAGCAGCTTCGCAAAAAAGGCCTCGTCAAAAAGAAGTAGCGCCCCGAGATTCTCGGGGCGTCGGCTTACTTTGCCTCTGAATCTAGGAACGATTTTACCATCTTTTTGAAAAAATCCATTACTGCCTGCTGTTCTGGCAAAAGTTCGCGAAGGCGGTCTATGCTATAAGGAACGCGGCTCTGTGCCAGAAGATCAATAGGATCGGCGTAATACCTGTCGTGAAATGCGCGAAAGTTTTCCCACTCTTCCAGCACCAAAGACCCTGGCGCGGCGCGGTAGAGCACGTGACCGCTTGAGAAAAAAATAGCTCCCGCCCATCGCCATAGGAAAAACGGGCAACGATAGAAGCGCCAGCAGGCAGCCCCTTTCTCTTGATTGCCTCGATGCGCGCCCACTCTTCGTATCTCTCCAGTTGCTCATTATGTATCCGTTGGCTCGGCGTGAGATCAACGCCGGGGTAGGATAAAATTTTTGCCGCTGTCTTGTCTGGCATTTCTCGCCTCTTTTATTTTGTCTTTTTCTTAATACCACGCTGATCCTTTTTTGTCAAAATCTTGCGCGGCAGGGTTGGTAGACGTAGAATACTAGAGGAATGCGCCCGCTCGGAAAAACCCCAACCCGATGGTCTCCAAAAGTCGCCTACGCCATTGGACTCATTGCAACCGATGGTTGTCTCTCCAAAGACGGCCGGCATATAGATTTTACTTCGAAAGATAGGGAGCTCGTCGAAACATTCAAACGCTGTCTTGGCGTTACGGCGAAAACCGGCCGCAAAACAAGTGGCTATAATGGGAAAAAGTATTTCCGTGTACAATTCGGAGATGTATTGTTCTATAAATGGCTGCTGGAAATCGGGCTTATGGCTAAAAAGTCTACCGTCCTAGAATCGCTTAAGGTACCAGAAAAGTATTTTCCTGATTTTCTCCGAGGAAATTTCGACGGCGATGGAACAATATACGCTTACTGGGATTCTCGATGGCGTAGTAGCTACATGTTTTATATAGCCTTTGCGTCAGCAAGCTTACCGTATCTTGAATGGCTGCGCGCATTAACCAAACGACTGATCGGCATAAAGGGACGTATTATACCAATGTCGGGCGTATGGGGGCTTCGCTTTGCGAAGCAGGAATCATTGCAATTAATAAGAGTGATGTATTATACTGGCGAGGTTCCGCATCTTTTAAGAAAGCGCCGAAAGATAGAAAGAATCCTTACAACAAACGGCGTACGTAGCCGATAAATGCGCGGGTGGCGGAATTGGTACACGCGCAGGCTTGAGGGGCCTGTGGGCGAAAGCCCTTGGAGGTTCGAGTCCTCTCCCGCGCACATCAACAAAAATCCAGCAGAAATGCGGGATTTTTAATTATTGACATTTAATAAATAATAGGTTAAAATAAGAAGGTATGATTTCGTGGATTTCGCGTGCATGCAAAAGCCATCCTAGCTTTTTTGAGCTTGGCCTACGGCTTGAGCTTGCCCAACACCATGTGCCGAATATAAAACTAAACCGAAAAAAGTTGCGCCGGGCAGCTGGTGCTGGCATGGTCGTATTTTCCATCATCACCATGAGCATGACGCCCTTTGCGGATCGCACGGCTTTTTCAGCACCCGAAGGATCATATACTGCAACGGGAGGGAGAAATGCCGACGACACACGAGTATGGAATTACACCATTTCAGAGGTTGGCAATGCAAAAGATATCAGCCACATCAGCATCAAGACATGTTTTACAACCGAAGAACTAAATGGCGGGGTTCTCATCGATACCGATCCCGAAGATGCATCGGTCGGATATGATGGCTCAACCGGTTTTAACAACGTCATTAAATGGGACCGCAATTTTGAGGCACCCGCAACTGTATCTATCACCCTCGACCAAGCTTATGGAATAGATCCAACAGGGACAACGGTGATCATTAAATACGGTCCCACCTATGTTGCGGTCGCCGTTCCCGGTCCCTCCTGCGGCCAAGCACCACCTCCCCCTCCGCCGCCACCGCCACCCGCAGAATGTCGTCTTGAAATAGAAAAATCGGTTGACAAAACGAGTGCCCTAGACGACGACATCCTTACGTATACCCTTGCCTTCCGCAACATAGGCACGCGAAACTGCACCGGCGGCGGCGTTAAGGTAAAAGATGTCGTCCACGACTATCTCGTTTTCCAAAATTCAACGCATTCGGACAATATAAGTTCTGGCTACAACGGCCCGCCCTATAACAGCGGTTCACGAACACTCATGTGGAATGCGCATGAATTGACGCCAAATGAATCGGGGTCTGCAGTATGGACCGCCAAAGTAAACCTTCCTGACTCCTGCGGCACATACGAGATTCCCAACAAAGGCAGCATTACCTCGCAAGAGTATAATCATTTTGCAACCTGGGTTGAAAGCAACACGGTGGTTACATCGGTTACAAAAAACTGCCCTCCCCCTCCTCCCCAAAATGCAACGCTCACTATTACCAAAACCGTAGTGAATGATAACGGAGGCGATGCCCATATATCTGATTTCGCCCTTTTCATTAACGACACGCCAACAACCAGCGGAGCTTCGGTTGTATTGCCGGCTGGCACATATATTGCAAGCGAACAAAATCTTTTCGGCTACGAAGCAGGTCCCTGGGGCGGCGATTGTTCTACCAGTGGCACGGTAAGCCTTGAAGCCGGCGACAACAAAACCTGCACCATCACGAATGACGACATCCCATCACCGCCACCTCCCCCTCCGCCGCAATCTCCGCCCCCACCACAATCATCAACGGTCGCGCCTCGCCTTACGATCTTGAAAACCGTTTCCGATGCATTTACCACGCCGGGCTCAACGCTTACATACGAAATCGTTGTAACAAATGTTGGAAATGGTGCTGCAAACAACACCATGCTGCAAGATGTCCTCCCCGCCGATTTCGTTTACACAGATACGGGGCTTACCTCAAAAACCTGGAATTTGGGAGGATTGGCTGCGGGCGCCTCACGTAGCGTGATGTATTCCGTAAAGGTGGAGAGCGACGCGCAGGAGGGCCTTCATACAAATATCGCGACCGCATCTGCCTCAAACCACGGATCGGTTTCTGATGCCGCAGATGTTGATATACGAAATCCTGCCGTGTTGGGAGGAGAACCCGAGCTCACCATAGAAAAGACGGCAAACGTTTCATTCACAAACCCTGGAGCAATAGTGATTTTTACCATTACCGTAAAAAATAGAGGAATCGGCGTCGCAGAAAACGTAATTGTACGCGACACCCTGCCTCCTGGATTTGTCGAGACGACTTCAAACGCTTCCACGGTCGAATGGCACCTGGGCGACCTTGCGGCAGAAGAAGAGCGAACAATAACATTTCAGGCGCGCGTTGCTCAAGACCTTATACCAGCAATCTATCGTAACGTGGCATCAGTAAAGGCGGATAATCACGGATCGATGAAAGATACCGCGGATGTTGAAATTCGAGCGGGGGACGTGCTTGGTTTTGCGGAACTACCCGCAACGGGAGGGAATCTTTTGGCAAGCCCTTTTATAAGAATTGGACTAACACTTCTTATAATGCTTTTGGGCATTGCCTTGCTCGTAGACGTAAAACGCCTTGGTTTTATGCGCTAACTACTTATGACCGCAATGATGATTCTGCAAAAAGAAAACCACAAAAAAGCGCCGGCGATCAGGATTAACCGCACGTGGCGGAGGTCTTCGATTATTGGTTTGCGCCATGCGTTCGGAATGTTCTTTATTGCAGCGGGTATCGCGCTATTTGGGTTTTGGGCGATACAGCCTGGAAGTTTTCTTGCTGCGTCTCTTACGTCGTCACTTCCATCAAGCATCCCCGCGCAGCCAGACGTTCCCGTACCGGAAATAGCCGCGACGCTTAACGCAAACAACCAAGATGCGCCACGCCTCGTTATAGAAAAAATCGGTGTAAATATGCCCATCGTTGAAGGAAAAGACGAAAGCGCTCTCCTAAAAGGCGCCTGGCGCTCACCTTGGTCAAGCACCCCAGATCAGGGGGGTAACACGGTGCTTTTCGGACACCGATGGTACCATAAGCCGCCACATCCGGAAACTTTTTATGCGCTGGATAAAATAGCGGTAGGCGATACCTTTAATATCTCCTGGAAAGGCGCGATCTACCATTACCAAGTTATCGAAACCAAAGTAGTTTCTCCGAAAGAAATTTCGGTACTCAAACCAACGGACGACTCCGTGGTAACGCTCATCACCTGTACTCCGCTTTATAGCACCAAGCAACGCCTCATTGTCCGTGCAAAACTGCTATAATATATAGTATGTGGAACATGCATAAGCTTTCACCATTACACATAGCTCGGAACTTTTTCCTTCCCGGGCAAGAAAACCGTTTTGTGCCACCGGCCCTAAGCGCCCGCGCCTTGGTATACTACGGCATCTTAACAATGCTGGTATTGGCATCGCTCTCGCCATTAACCCAAACGGTGTCTTGGAGGATTTTTTTGGGTGCGCTTTCAGAAGAGGTTATCCTTGCCAAGGTAAACCCGGAGCGAGAGGCGGTTGCCGTAAATCCCTTGCGTGTCGATCCACTCCTTTCTGAAGCGGCACGCCTGAAAGCAGAAGACATGATTGCGCGCGATTACTTTTCGCACTACGACCCCGATGGTTCAAAACCATGGATTTGGTTTAAAAGGGTGGGATATACATATGCGGCAGCCGGAGAAAATCTCGCAATAGATTTTTCGGATCCAGCCGCGCTCATGAATGCCTGGCTTGCTTCACCTTCGCACGCAAAAAACATCCATAATGGAGTTTTTGCTGATGTGGGAATTGGAATTGCAAAAGGTAATTTCCAGGACCGCGAAACTGCAGTCGTGGTAATGTTTCTAGGCAACAAAGCGGCACCAACCGTTCTGGCAACAACGACGCCACAACCAGCTCCGCCGCCACCCGAAACGCCCCCGCAGCCATCGCCGGAACCCAACCCGCAGCAAGCCCCAGAACCGGAACCGGAGCCGACCCAACCCTTACCACAACAGGAGCCGACGCCCACCGAACCGCAAACACCGGCAACCGAACCGCTGATTATTCAAACCGCTCTTCCCGCTGAAACCCAAATTTTCAACGCGCCAATAGAGGAGCCAAACGCCTTTAGCGTTAACACGCGCGCATTTATTTTTACGAGGGTTCCCGCGTTCCTGCGTATCGGTCTCTCGCTTATTATGATGGTTTCCCTTTTGGGAATTCTGATACGGCCACGCATGGCGCTTGTTTCCGCGCGCTCCCTTCTTGTGGCCCTATTTTTGCTTTCGCTTTGGGCTCCTAATCTAATTTGAATAATCAATTCATCCACCGCTTAAACAATACCCCTTTCATTGGGGTATTGTATTTTATGGTCAGACAGGTACGATAAGAGTAATGCGCTCTTTTCAAAAAGGGGAAAAAGAGATGAATAAACTTGATCGGAAGGCAAGCGCGCTTCTTGCAAAAAATCGAAGAACTGCAACACATAACGGCCGCACATATATCTATACCGTACCTTCCCCCAAAACCTACCCCTTCCAATGGTTTTGGGATTCCTGTTTCCATGCGATGGTCTATGCAGCGCTCGGTGAGGTCGAACATGCAAAAAATGAGATGGAAAGCTTGCTTTCGTGGCAGCAAGAAGATGGATCAATCCCCCACGTGATTTTTTGGGATCAGTCAAAGGTACGGCGATTTCCCCGCCGTTGGCATCTTCTCGAAAGCCACGGTGGCATTTCCTCGTTCTTTCCGTGGGCTCCGAAGCCAAAACACACCGCTCTTATGCAGCCGCCCGTGCTTGCCGAGGCGCTTGATCGTATTGCGAAAGCAGGGGGCGATCCACGGTGGTTTGCCGAAGTCCTTCCAAAAGCAAATCGCTATTACCAACATCTTCTTGACGTACGGGATCCTGATCGCGATGGCTTAATAAGCATTGTGGCGCCTTTTGAATCGGGGCTTGATTATAGCCCCGCATATGATCCAGTGCTCAACCTTAAACCAAATTCTCCTCTCTTTGTTCTAGCTTTTGCGCCCCGGATTGTAACGCTCTCCAATAAAATTCGTTTTGGAAACGACATCCCGCGAATTCTTGCCAAAGGGAGATTTCATGTTGAAGACGTTTTCGTCAACGGGCTTTTGGCACATAATCTTCAAATTCTGGCAGAGCTTAATAAACAAGCGGGGAATCCCTATGAGCATTGGATCGCGTCCGCATTGAAAACGTCAGAATCTCTGCTTGGCAAATGCTACGACAAAGAACGAAGGGCGTTTTTTAATCTCTCCGGCAGGAACGAAAGGCGCTTTCCCGTGCTTAGCATTCATTGCTTCATTCCGCTTTTGGCGCCATATATGCCGGTTCAAATTGCACGCGATGTTATTGAAGCGCATCTTCTCAACGACAAAGAATTCTGGCCACCGTATCCGGTTCCGAGCGTTTCTATGTCGGAATCTTCTTTTACTGCGGCGCCACGGTATTTTTTGCGGGGGGATCTCATTTGGCGCGGAGGGTCATGGGTAAACACAAATCGTTATTGCGCAATTATTTTGGAACGCTACGGTTATAACGGCCAGGCAGATTTTTTGCGCAGAAAAACGCGCATGGCGTTTCTGCAAAACAATTTCCGGGAATATTGTAATCCCATAACCGGAGAAGGGTATGGCGCAGAGAACTTTGGGTGGTCAACGCTTGTGGTGGATATGTAACCCTAGAAGCGGATCCGCACCGACTTATGTTCCGAACAATACTAAAACAAGTTACCCCGCCTTATGGCGGGGTTTTAATCAACAAAAGAAATAACTTCTTCGGTTATCTTGATAAGCTTTATAAGTTTTGTGGTCCAGCTTGAGCTTCCGTCCATTTGGGCAAAAACCAGTAGTTTTTCTCTCGCCTCGGCACGAGCGCCCTCATCCGTTTGCGCACGGAGGTCTTCCGTCCATCTCCGAAGCTCCTGCCCTTTCTTCCAATTGTGGCGCAAGTCGTCTTCTTTCACATACGACGCAAACTGCGCAACATAACGAAAAGAGAGGTTCTTGAGAGAACACAGGTAAAAATTACACCCAGGATTCTCTACTCCTAACGCATCGAGCAGGTCTCCGATTTTACATTCAAGCTCTTCGTTATTGGGAGCATCAATTTCATAGGTATGATTTTCCCACAACCAAGGGGCGGCTTTGGGTTCATGCGTAATAATGGCTTCGTACCGCACGAATTCCTCCTTATTTTCAAATTGCTATCTTTATATTTCTAACACAAAAAGGTTTCGTTGTCAAAAGTTTCACGTGAATAATCCCCCTCGTTTTACCTCCTACCCTTTGTTGCCTCGACTCAAGTATTTCCTATGCACTTCTTTAAGTTGTGGGTCGGTAACGTGGGTATAAACCTGCGTGGTTGTGATTGACGCATGCCCCAAAATCGCCTGAACAGAACGAAGGTCGGCGCCGTTTCGTAAAAGATCGGTAGCAAGGGAATGACGCATCGTATGAGGGGTCACCTTTTTCCCTACGATTCCGGTTTTTACCGCATAGTGTTGTACCAAACGCTCTATGGAGCGTGGCGTTAAACGAGAGAAAAGATTCCCCTTCCCTCGTGGAATACGCACAAAAAGCGCCTCTTCCACTATATCTTTCCGCGCATCAAGCCATGTCTTCAACGCTTTTTTGGCGCGGTCAGATAAAAATACAACCCGCACCTTTCCACCCTTCCCTCGCACAGAAAATTCTCCTTTCTTAAGATTTGCATCGCCGATATTAAGAGCGCATAGCTCTGAAACCCGTAAGCCGGTTGAAAAAAGGGTTTCCAAAATTGCCCGATCGCGCATAGCTCGCATACCAACACCCTCTGGCGCTTGAAGCAATCGCTCAAGCTCCTCTGGTTCCAAAAACGAAACCTCGCGGTCTGGCTGTTTGGCAAGCTCAATCCGTTCAGCCGCCAACGCCTCAATCCCCTTATGGGCCAAATATTTAAGAAATGCGCGCAATGCAATCAGATGATAGTTCTGTGTCTTTTGGTTAAGGGAAGGGCTCTGCCGATTCATCCATAAACGAAACTGTCGTACTCCCTCTTCCGTGAGATCCGAGAGATCTAGTTTTTCCGCGTTGCCTTCTTTTGCAATAAATGCGAACAGGCGGCTCAAATAATGGTCGTAATTTTCAACGGTTTTGGGGGATCGTCCCCGCTCGATCTCAATATACTCAAGAAATCGTTTTTTGGACTCATCAAGTTTCATACGTTTTTCGTTTATGCATCCAATCCGTATATATGCGTCTATTTATATTGTACGACATTTCATTGCTATTCAAAACGTTGACTTTTGAACATATCTATGCTATCCTAAAATCAGGTTCATCGAAAGAAAAAGAGGACGATATGAATTTGTTCGTATATGGAACCCTCACGAAGCCGAGGGTGCAACAAAAAGTGCTCGGGCATACAGCGCAATCGCAGCCCGCAATACTTAAGAACCACACCTTCATTCGAACGCCTGCGAATTTCGGAAATTATCTTATGGCAGTTCGTAGCATGGGTAATCGCGTACACGGACTACTCCTCTCTGGCCTCTCAAAAGAGGATTTCGAAAAGCTCGACGAGTACGAGGAAATAGATCAGGAAGGGTGTCCGTACCATCGAAAGGACCTTTTGGTGGTTCTGGAAAACGGCGCGACGGTCTGGGCCGCTGTGTATGTGGGAGGCGCAAAACCAAGGTCGCGCCCCAAACATAGCCCATTCGATATTGGTCTGTAGATCCCCCAAACATGGGGGTTCTCTTCTTTTAATAAAACCTTATCCCCAATTTCCTTGTTGCCACCCCAATATGGTATACTATCTTTGACTTTTATTTATGCTCACTCCCAGACAAAAAGACCGTATCATCAAAAAGCATAACCTGCATGATGCCGATACCGGCTCACCCGAAGTGCAGGTTGCTTTATTGTCCGATGAAATCAAACGGCTCACGCTACATCTAAAAAAACATCCGAAAGATCATTCGTCCCGCCGCGGACTTTTAAAAATGGTTGCGAAACGCAAGAGTTTACTCGATTATCTCCGCGAAAAAAATGCGCGCCGTTATAACAAACTCGCCAAAGCCCTTGGCCTTGCTTAATGGTTATCAAACATCCCTCACAACGCGTAGCTGTCTTAGTGGACGTCCAGAACATGTACCACAGCGCCCGGCACCTTTTTGGCGCGCGGGTGAATTTTAAGGCCCTGCTTGACGCGGCAGTGGCAAAGCGCCAGCTTATCCGTTCTATTGCATACGTGGTACGCTCAGGAGACCAAGAAGAAAAAACGTTTTTTGATGCCTTGACGAAGGCATCTTTTGAGATAAGGATGAAGGAGCTACAGATCTTTCAGGGCGGCATGAAAAAGGCCGACTGGGATGTGGGCCTTACGGTAGACGCCATACGTCTCGCCCCCTCGCTTGATGCGATCGTGATTGTGTCGGGAGACGGAGATTTTGTGCCGTTGGTCGAATACCTCAAAATGAATAAGGGCCTTCAGGTCGAGGTCATGGCCTTTGCAAAATCTTCCTCGCAACGCCTAAAAGAAGCCGCTGATGAATTCATCGATCTTGGCAGTAACAAATATCTTTTAAATATTCCTCCTAGTCGCGCGCGGCGCACGATTCAACGGACGAGCACCTAGGAAGCCCTAAGCGCTTCCCAAGGGAAAGAGGGTACAGTACAAGAGAAATTTCCATTCCTGATTTTCTTGTATTCTTCTCTCTTTCTCTCCTCCTTTGAGCGTGGGCAGCCAACGCGCATTGTGTTATGAGTAATCGGCTGTATTCATATACGCTCCCGCATGGCGTGGAGCTTCAGATAAGCTTTCCCGGTTACGCCGAACAGGCAAACGCAGAAACGCTTGTCCGGCTTGGCGATACCGTTATACTCGTCACCACAGTCATGAAAGATGCCCGCAGTGACGGCGTGGGGTTTTTTCCTTTAACCGTAGAGTTTGAAGAAAAGTTTTATGCAGCAGGGGAGTTGCGCACGTCCCGGTTCGTAAAAAGAGAAGCCAAGCCATCAGATGAGGCGATTCTTGCTGCCCGCCTTATTGACCGCACCATCCGTCCCCGTTTCCCAAAGGGCATGCGCAACGAAGTGCAGGTGGTAGCAACGACGCTTTCGTATGACGGCGAGAACGATCCGGATATCCTCGGTATTTTGGGGGCCTCAATTGCCTTGTCGTGTTCCGATATTCCTTGGCACGGCCCGATTGCGGGCGTGCGAGTAGCAAAGCCCAATGGCACGATTTTGGTAAATCCTACCGTAGCCCAACGCGCGCAAGCAAAATCAGAAATTGTTATTGCCGGAACGAAAAATCGTATCAATATGATGGAAGCAGGCCTCAACGAACTTTCGCATCAAGAAGCACTTACCCTTATTGCCGATGGCCACAAAGAGGTACAAAAACTCTGCACATTTATTGAAAACATCGTTAAAGAGCAGGGAAAACCGAAAGTTGCCGCCGATCTCTTTGAACCACCGCGGGAACTGGTAAAAAACATTAGGGAACGCTTTGGCAAAGAGCTAAAAACAGCGCTTTTTGAAGTACCCGGCAAAGTCGAATCGCAAAGCAATTTACGCGAACTTGAAGAACGGGCCATCGAGGAAATAGGGGACGAGCAGACAAGCGCACAACATATCCGCGAAGCATTCGAGAACGAAATCAATCGGGTCGTACACGAAGAAGCGCTTGAAAATGGACGCCGAGCAGACGGCAGGAAAAAGGATGAGGTGCGCATACTTCGTGCGCAAGCCGGAGTATTGCCGCGCACACACGGATCTTCTGTTTTTGTGCGTGGAACCACGCGCGCACTCGCAACCGTAACGCTTGCTGGGCCGGGTGAGCAGCAGCTTGTAGAAACCATGGAAGGGGAGTGGAAGAAAAATTTCATGCTTCATTATAATTTCCCGCCGTTTTCAGTAGGGGACATTAAGCCATTTCGCGGCCCGGGACGGCGCGAAATAGGCCATGGCGCTTTGGCGGAACGCGCTATTTCCCCCCTTATTCCTGACCGCGAGACGTTCCCTTATACTATTCGCGTGGTTTCGGAAATTCTTTCGTCAAACGGATCATCATCAATGGCATCGGTCTGCGCCGGAACGCTTTCCCTTATGGACGCCGGCGTGCCTTTGAAAAAACCGGTTGCCGGCATCGCCATGGGGCTGATGATGGAACAGGGAACAGGGGACGGGGGACAGGGGACAGGAAAATATCTGGTGTTAACGGATATTCAAGGGCCAGAGGATCATCATGGCGACATGGATTTGAAAGTGGCCGGCACTAAAGACGGTTTCACGGCTCTACAAATGGACGTAAAAATAGAAGGCGTAACATTGAGCGTAATTGAAGAAACGTTTGCGCAGGCACGAAACGCAATCGACCACATTTTAAAAACGATTACCGATGTTTTGCCGGCACCCCGGCCGTCGGTTGGACCATATGCGCCGAAGGTCCTTGTGCTTAAAATTAACCCGGATCGCATCCGAGATGTCATCGGTCCTGGCGGCCGCGTGATCAATACCATCATTGAAGAAACGGGTGCTACGATTGACGTTGAACAAGATGGCACTGTGTATGTTACGTCAATCGATGAGGCGGCCGCGCAAAAAGCGCTTGCATGGGTCAGAAACCTCACCCGCGAAATTATGCCGGGGGAAGAATTTGAAGGAAAAGTATCACGCATATTTCCGTTTGGCGTGATGCTGGAAATCATGCCGGACAAAGAAGGCCTTATACACGTTTCTGCCCTTGAGCGGTTTAGCATTAGGCACCCCGGGGATGCCTTTAAGCCCGGACAGGTCGTTCCTGTAGTAGTAAAGGAGATTGACGATCAAGGAAGAGTAAACCTGGCATTAAAGGAAGGATACCAGCCAGAGGTACAAAGCAGCGGATTTTCCCGTCCGCCGCTCCCTCCTCGTCCGCACCACGGAGGCCCGCGAAGAGGTTTTGGTGGGAATCGTCAGTCCCGAGATCGTTATTGACAGAGGAACTACGGACTGTTATTCTAACCAAAGATTTACAATAAACAAAAGGGGGAGAGCGCAATGGCGCTGATAGTGATACTTGGCGGCGGGGTCTTTCTTTTCTTTCTTCTGTGGGCAATTGTAGCAAGGGAGACCGAGTGGCTTCTGGCGGCGCTAATGTTTGGCATTATTGCTGCATTGTTCGGGGTGGCATTCGCTACAGTTGCAAACCAAATACAGCCGCCGCCATACGAACCCTGTGGCGAAGTACAAATTGAGCTAAAGGACAACAAAGCCGCATATGTGGTGCGTGGTCGTTACGACAACGTATTTGTACGCTTTTGGACAAAATACGGATATTTTGTCGAACCCCACGAAGTGGTCGCAAGCCACGTCGAGATCCACGAAGAGAACAGAAACGATGCTGTGGCGGAACGGTATTGCCGTGACCGCATCCGATGGTTTGCGCTAGATTGGTCAGACGACAAATACAAATTGCTCGTACCCGAGGGCTCGGTGGTTACTTCACCGGACCTTTTACGGTAAACAATGGGGCTGCATGGCAGCCCTATTTTTCTTGCCCCAAAAAAGTGGTATAATAATTCTATGGCCCAAAATAATCGAAACGACGAAGATATATTGACTGCAGGCCAAGCAAGGCCTGATGAAAAGCGTATTCGCACAATGCAGGAGGACCTGGAGCGTGCCAAGGAACACGTACTCCCTGATCTGCCCTTAGCCACGCCACCCTTACCCAAACAACCTTCAAGACCTGAAACGCCTGTGATTTCGGAAGAATCCCCAGCACCCATAGAGTTGCCCATTGTAGGCGAAGAAACGAAACCGGAGGCCGTGCCTCCCGCACCTCCTGAACCTCCACAAACGCCCCCACTCCCGCAAGCAACCGAATCGCTTCCAGAAGAAATTTCAGCAGAAGATATTCTCTCGGCGGTCACCGAACCACCGCAACAAAAAGAAACACCAACAACGGGATTTTCTCCTGAAGAACGCCTTAGTTACTCGCAGGAAGAAAGCGATAAGAAAACCGTAGCGCCTTCGGTACCAGAACTTCCCGTGTTAACTCCCGAAGAAATGCTCTCATTTGGCGAGGAGGCATTGCCCCAAGCAAAAACAGGAGGCAGATTTTCTGGTATCGCACAAAAACTCCCCATGAAAATGGTCGCAATCGGCCTTGGTGTTTTATTGGTTATGGGGGGCCTCGGTATTGTTGGTTACAGCTTCTTTTTTGCAGGCGGGGAAGAGCCGCCACAGCCAGAGCCAACCGCCCCCACACAACCCCCTATTACCGGACCTATCGGCTCTCCAGAAGAACCTCCGGTTCCTGAAGCCGTTCTTACCGTTCAAGACACCACCCCGCTTATCGCAAACGACCAGCGCGCCCTAAGCTCAACTGCGCGCCGCGTCTATGGCCTCCAGGTTCCCGACCGCGCCGTACACCGCGCATTGGTAAAGCTTGATACGTCCACCGAAAAGCGATATTTGAGTGTTTCCGAAATCATGGAACAGCTTGGGGCACCTCTTGCCCCAAATCTTGCACGGTATCTTGTAGAATCTGAATCAACGTTTTTCGTATACAGTGAAAACGGGACCGTACGCATCGGCTTTGCGGTCCGCACATCCGATGCCGCGGCCCTTCGTGCCGAACTATCCTCTTGGGAAGCCAATGCCGAACAAGAACTTGCAAGCGCATTAGAGGCGCTCGGGAAAACGCAAAGCGCCGCAACGCCCCGCTTTCAGGACAACACCCACAACGGCACCCCTATTCGTTTCCTTAACTTTCCTGATCCCAACCTTACGATTGATTATGCGGTAGTAGAAAGCAAAAATCTTTTCATTCTGACGACATCTCGCGGCAGCATGTTTGCAGCAATTGATGCGCTACCATAAATGAAGGATGGGGGATAGAATGCAAACAATGAGTATGAGATCGAACAAAAACGGCATATGCTATTTTTGTTTATAGGTTGTGAATAGCATGGTAAATTCTGTGGATAAGTTGTTATTGACCTCTACGGCGCCTCGCGGGATAATAAAATTAGTCCTTTCAACCAACACCCTTTTTCATGCGCTGGCTAACCCCGCGCTCTGGGTGTAATCCTTTAGCTGGCACCTTTTAACCAAAAAATCCCAATTTCGGGACCCATACGACGCGGGGCGTCATGATAACCCGACCCACAAGCAGGCCGATTCGGCCCATTCTATAACAATATAGGGGCGTCTGATCGGCCTCTTTTCTTTTTCTCACAACGAGTATCCGAGCTGATGAGAAAAAAGAACCCTGAACCGCGTTGAAGGGTTACCTTTTACACTTAGCGACGCCTGGTGTCACTGCATTTGTGCAAACAAGCTTGCGGTTTTTCACAAAATCCGCTATCGTTAACGCACGCACTTTTGATTTATAAAGGGCTGATCAACGCTGGAGGTAAATGTAATGAAAATATTCTTGATATGTCCGGTACGAGGAATTACGGAAGAAGAAAAAAACGTCATCGAACAGTATGTTTTGAATTTGGAAGAGGCCGGCCATACAGTACACTGGCCTCCGCGCGATACCGACCAAAATGATTCTGTGGGATTGCGGATCTGTCAAGACAACCGCAAGGCGCTTGAAGAAGCGGAGGAAATTCATATTTGGTACAACGAAACATCGCAGGGCTCGCTTTTTGATCTTGGTATGGCGTTCGCCCTAAGAAAAAAGGTTGTCCTGATTAATCGGAAACGGGCCCGACGAACCCCTCACAAAAGCTTTATCAATGTACTCCTCGCCATCAATAGGACAAAACGCTATTAAACCGCCGCCCCTCGGGCGGCTTTGCTCTTATTGTGACTGCGAATCAAGAAATTGTTCTCATTGTTGCAAAATAAAGAAACATGTGCTTGAAAGTGTAGGATGTCGGCAAAACTCTTTTCGTTTGCACCGCGCGGACTTGAAGCGCAACTGGTAACCGTTGAGGTGGATGCGGCCAAGGGGCTTCATCAATTTAAGATCGTGGGGCTTGCAGACAAAGCGGTTGAAGAGGCAAAAGAGCGGGTGACTGTCGCGCTCCGGCATGCCCACGCCAAACCGCCGCAAACATATAACCAGCGCGTGGTGGTAAACTTAGCCCCGGCAGACCTTAAAAAACAAGGAACGCATTTTGACCTTCCTATTGCGCTTGCGTTCTTACTCGCATCAGACCAACTTCAACCAAAAACGAAAAAACCGATTCTTGCTGCAGCAGAGCTTTCGCTCGACGGCGGTCTCCGAGCAGTGCCAGGCATTCTCCCTGCGGCGCTTCTTGCTAAAAAACAAGGGGCGCTTTTACTCATCTCGGAAGCCAACCAAAAAGAAGCCGCGCTCGTTGAAGGTATAGAATTTTTGGCCACGCCCAATCTTACCAACATGCTCAAAGCGCTTGAGGGCGACGTGCCACCAGAGCAAGGATCGGGCATACCGGAAGATCTTCAAAAAACAGAAAGCGATTTTGATTTTTCCTTTATCGCAGGGCAAGCGCATGCCAAACGCGCTTTGGAAATTGCTGCAGCCGGCGCGCACAATCTGCTTTTATTCGGGCCTCCCGGATCCGGAAAAACGCTTTTGGTGCGAGCCCTTCCATCTATTTTGCCGCCACTCACCGCAGAGGAAACGCTCGAGATAACGTCGCTGTGGTCTCTTGCGGGACTGTTAAATCATGACCAGCCGCTCATGCGCGAGCGGCCATTCCGCAGCCCGCACCACTCCGCATCCCGCGCAGCGCTTATCGGCGGGGGATCGGGCACTGCCGGCCCGGGAGAGATTTCGCTTGCCCATCGCGGGGTTTTGTTTTTGGACGAGTTCCCGGAGTTCCAGCGGCACGTGCTTGAAGCGCTGCGCCAGCCAATGGAGGACGGCATTGTGTCGGTTGCGCGGGCAGAAGGAACGTTTACGTATCCGGCGCGCTTCATGCTTATTGCATCTATGAACCCATGCCCCTGCGGGCATTTAGATGATCCCGAAATTGCCTGCAAGTGCTCGGCAGGGGAGATAGCGCGCTATCAAAAAAGGGTCTCCGGCCCCATGATGGATCGCATTGACCTTTTTGTGTCCATGCCCCGCATTCCCTACGAGGAGTTTCGCGGAGGAGAGGGGGCGGAACCGTCAGAAAAAGTACGCGAGCGCGTCGTTTGGGCGCGGGCGCGGCAAGAAAAAAGGCAACGCAAAACCAACGCAGAACTTTCCGCAAAAGATCTCAAAAAGTTTTCCGCGCTTCCGCCGGATGCCGAACAAATGCTTAAAAACGCTCACGACCGCATGCATTTGTCGCCGCGGGCAATACATCGAATCCTTAAAGTTTCTCGCACAATTGCCGATCTTGCGGGCGATGAAACCATTACCGCAGCTCACATCGCGGAGGCATTACAGTACCGGCAACAAGAAAACGAATAAGGGGGATGGGACGCGGAGAAAAACGGGGGTTAGCAAAACTATCGGGGTCGGACCCCGATAGTAATATAAAAAGCCAGCGGTGAAACTGGCGTTAGTTATTGCGAGAGCGTGAGACCTATTGCTTATTCTCTGAAAGAATGAACGCTAAGCCGGTCTTGGTCGCGGCGACGCATGCTTTCAATAATCTCTTTGCCGCGTATTCCTTCCTGAAGCTGCAGGAACTCGCCATGCGTAATCCAATGACATTTATTGCCAACGCATCGCAAGTAAAGCATCGGCGGCATAACGCTTCCCGTAATTTCTTGCATCCGCGCCTGACACAACGGGCATTGCATTTCAATTCTCCTGTCGCGGACTCTTTGACGCTCTAGCGCCGTTTTCAATCTTCTAATCCTAGAATAGCACATACCAATAAAAAAGCAATGGTTCGACAAAAAAAGAAACACCGCCCAGAAGAAATCGTGGGGCGGTGTAAAAATGCGATCATGTTTTGTGAATCGTGTGGTAACCTTCGTGCAACAAAACGAGCCATTTGATATGATCCGGCAATTCCTGCCAAACCAGGGTATTGATACAAATTATGAATAGATAAGGAACACCCCAAAAGTACGGGAAATACGTATGCACATGAATGGGCCCCGCGCGAGTTCCATCGATGCCCGCCCCTCCAACCAGAAAGGGAAGATAGAGCGCTCTGCCAAGACGGGTTTGGAGTTCGCACGAAAGCGCAGCAAGATCAAAACCCGCCATATGAAAGATTCTCGCAGCATACCAATCCGCTTCCCATTCAGCAGGATTTTCGGAATGGGGAACGTCTGCAAAATACCGGGGCGAGCAGTCGCCGAGAAATTGAATAGCCAAAGGAAGTTTAGGTAGTATCAACTCTATTGCCTCATTTCTTAAAGATCAATTACGATAAAAGTAATATACCACATTTGTACCAAAAAGCAATGCCTTAAATTCTTACCACAAATCCCCGTATAGACGGGGCTTCTGTACCCTATACCCTAAACTCTGTTACCCGAACTAAAATGGATTTCTGTCTCCGTGTACCTCAAAATGTACGTGGCATCCGGTTGAGCGTCCGGCTTGCGCCCCTTGTAGCGAGCGCGAACCGCCCATTTGAGCAATAACATTTCCTTTGCCGACCTGTTGGCCTTTGGTCACATAAATCTGCAGCAAATGCGCGTACAAGGTCTCTGTGCCGTTGGGGTGGGAAATAACAATCACGTTTCCAAACCCGCCGTTCCATCCATATTCAGCCCTCGTTACGACGCCGTCCGCTGAAGCGAAAATCGGGGTGCCGCAATTATTCGCCATATCAACCCCAAAGTGATATGAGGTAATGCCGCGGCTGCGCCGATACCCTGGGGACGTCGGGAGTCCGTAATACCCATTTGATGGGGGAGCGGAAGCAGATAATGCTCCACCAACCACGCGTGGTCGCGCCGCAGCTGGGGGAGCTGGCGGCGGCGGAACCTCACCACCCACAAAGAAAATCTCGTCACCCATAGCTAATGTACCATCCGCCGGCAGGCCATTGAATTGAATCACCTTTTCGGAATCCGCATTAAATTTTTTGGCAAGCGCAGCAAGCGTCTCGCCCTGCTTCACCTGATACAGCACCCCGTCAGCCGGAGGAATGCGCAGCACATCTCCTGGCCGCAAAAAATCAAAATTTTTCAAATGGGAATTGGCCCACACCACCGAAGACATGCTGACACCATATTGTGAGGCAACTTCAGAAAGCGTGTCTCCTGTTTTCACTACATATTCGCTCGCAGCCCGGGAGCTTCGACGCCCTGCATCGACGGGTGAGGGAGAAGGGTAGGCATCTAACACGCCGTCAAGAGGCAAAACGACATTTGTCCAATCTTCATCTTGCGGCTGTACTGGTCCGCCAACTGCCAATACCACCGAAACCGCAGCAGGGGAAATCGTCGGACGTTCCGCAACCACAAAAACTTCGGCATCCTCGTTTTGTGAAGCAAAAAACGCGTCGAAAGATACAACATCCCCCGCCGCCTGAAACGCCACTCCCAACACCAAAAAGACCACAACCCCAAGGGTGGGGTTTCGCCCAAACACGTAACTAAGTTGCCTCAGCCGCCGCCACCGTTTTCTGTCCGGAAGCTCTTCTATTGAGGAGCCCTTTTCCGGGTAAAATCCCATAGCAAAACGCCGCTTATCACGGCGCACACCAAATCTAGCAAATTTATCCGCCGTGTCAAGCTGGATGTCCACACAATAAAAACCCTTATTTTACCTCAAAAACATTGTCCGTACCTCGCAAAAAGCCGGTTCCGTGCTAGGGTAACGGGGACGGTATGAAAGAATATATATTTCGAGTCATTCTGCTTGGGACGCTAGTGTGTGCAACTCTGGTGGTTTCTGGCGTTGCTTCAAGCAAAGAGCCGGGGATCCGCCAGCCTATCGTCACGCTACAGGTTGCGGGCATCTCCTACGTCGTGGACGCGAAGACCTCAATGCAGGAACTCGGTCTTTCCGACGCTGAGCCGCAATCAGAGATAAAACCAACCAATGGTTTGGTTATCGTATCGCTCCCCAAACGGAATGTAAGCATTGTTCACGACGGCACGAAGGAAAGCGTTGCGCTATCAGGAGAGCTTGTTGGCCAGGCGCCCAATGAAGCGGGTCTTGCGCTTGGGCCCCTTGACCGAACCGTACCTAGCGCCGATACCCCGCTCACTGCAGACATGACTATTGAAATTGTGCGCGTTTCACAGGAGGAACGGACCGAACAAACACCAATCCCGTTTCAAGTTACGGCTCACAATAATCCCGACATGCTCTGGGGAACAAAAAAAATTGTCCAAAAGGGAGCCAAAGGCGTGCGAGAAGAACGGGTGCTTGTTTTGGCGGAAAACGGAGAGACCGTCGAACGCACCGTGCTTTCTTCGCAAACCATAACCCCACCCAAAGAACAAATCGAAGAAGTGGGAACAAAAATTATAGTAGGAAAAACCGTTGAAGGTATCGGCTCGTGGTATTCTTTCCGAAAAGGAATGTTTGCCGCCTCAACGATTTTTCCGCGCGGGACATTTCTACGCGTCACCAACTTGGAAAATGGTAAACGGGTTCTTGTCCAGGTCAACGATTATGGCCCCACTACCCCTGGCCGCGTCATCGATCTTGAGGCCGCCGCCTTCATGGCCTTGGGAAAACCTTTGTGGCAGGGGTTGATGCGAGTAAGAGTAGAAGAAATCTTACAATGAATTTCTGCAAGTTTCTATAAATTTCGCGAAGCAAATTTCTTCACATAAGAAACACATCGAAGCACGTAGAAATTCATAGAAATTTGTTGTGTATGGAGTTAGCCTCAAGAATATCTGTTCAGCGGCTTTTGAAACAATACGGTATAAAACCGCGCAAGGCGCTTGGGCAAAATTTTTTGGTATCGGCCGTTACGCGAAATAAACTGGTGGGGGCTGCATATATAAAGGAAAACGACACGGTGATTGAAATCGGAGCAGGGCTTGGCGCGGTTACTCAAGAACTTGCCCGTCGCGCCAAAAAAGTCGTTGCGATTGAGCGCGACGAGAACCTCTGTGTTATCCTGGAGAACCTTTTTAAGAACACGCCAAACGTCGAAATCGTCTGCGAAGACGCGCTGAAACAGCTACCAGTAATCAGTAATCAGCTACCAGTTTATAAGGTGATCGGAAACATTCCTTATAAAATCACAGGCCCGCTAGTGCGAACATTGGTAGATTCAACGCAGCCGCCGCAAAAAATCGTTTTTATGGTGCAAAAAGAGGTGGGGGAGCGCATATGCGCCAAACCGCCCCATATGAGCTTATTGGCTCTTGCGGCCCAGCATGCTGCGCGCACTTCCTATATATACACAGTTGGGAGGCGTAATTTTTACCCCCATCCAGCAGTTGATAGCGCTATTATTGCCATTACGCCCAAAAAACACGACCAAAACCAAGACGAAGGCCTTTTTATGGTTGCAAAAACGGCTTTTCGGTCTCCCCGCAAACAAATTTTGGGCGCACTTTCACGGAATCTCGGTAAAAGCCGGATGGAGGTGGAAAAAATTCTCTCCTTGTGCAAGATTTCGTCTTCCTCGCGCCCGCAAGAACTCTCTGTTGAACAATGGCATTGCCTTGCTGAAAAGCTTATACGATAATAGGGATGAGAAAAGAACCGCATGGTATCATCACGCACTACGGCTATTGTATTAACAGGGGCGACGCTCGTCGTAGTGGTTTTCTTTTTCTTTTTCTCCCCCCGAACTTACACAGCAACGGCGACCGGAACCCCCACGGGCCAATCCTTAACAACCGGAAACCCCTTGCTCGACACGGAACACTTCTTGCGTTCGACAATGTTTTCGGGGCTGCTTCCAAAAATTAACGAGCCGCATCGTGGCACATTCGGTGTCTCGCTCGGGGTTGAGCTTGGAGAAGATTGCGGCGGTGGAACGGAAACAACAGAAGGTGTTGGTCCTGTGTTTGATGGCGTTTCAGGCTGTAACGCCTGCCAACAAATTGCGCAATGTATCGGCAGTAAAACAGGCCACCAAGACCCCGCGTATCTATGGGATTCAACCACACAAATCTGCGGCGTTGGCATCGAAACAGATGGGAGTACGGCAAATAGCTGTAAAGCGGGCGACGCATGCCTTGGAGTACCTATAATAGGTGGCTTCGACAGAGTAAAAGACGATGCAATAGCCATGGTGCTGAATGCAGAAACGCTTTTCCCCCGAAGTGCCGCCCCAGCAAAACTCTTACTCGCTTACACCTATGCGGTAAGCAAATGGAATCCTTTTGAAGGAGAGGGGCTTTATCCAACTGATCTGTGTGCTGCAGATAAAACGGCGTTGGAAGGATCAACTTTGTGCGGAGATCCGTTCGTAGACGGCGAGACAAAAACAATGGACATAGATGGCGACCTGGTAGCGGACGGCAAAGCGTGTCTTGCAATGCCGATTTCCAAAGATCCTGACGGCGCTGGCGCCCTATGCGGCGGGCGAATTGGAATTTCGCAAGTGCTTCCCACCATTTACGAAACCAACGGATTTCTTATCGGAACACTTACCGGAGATCCTCACCCAAACCCGTGGAGCCAGCGCGACGGCCTCGGCGTTGCCGAATCACTCTTATCACTCAACGCATCGCTTTTTGATGAACCAACGTGTAACGCCGCGTGCGTTGCCGGGGGAAGGAGTATCGATACGTGCCTTACAGTATGCGCAACCGAAAAGGAGCGTTGTGCCATTCTTGACTCATTTTATGGGCCAGGTACCTGTCTTGCGCCGACGGCCGAACAAAAAATATTCGCCGATACAGTACAGCAATTTGAACCCGTTATGGAAAGCTTGCTCACCACGGGCGCATGTCCTGGCGCGGGAAGCTGTCAAGATATTCCCGGCTTCGACCGCTTCAATGAACTACGCGCCCTTGTTGACGAAATGGTACCTAAAGTAAAAACGCTATACGGATATGTAGTACGTCCCGAATACGTCCTTGCGGTTATGAAAATCGAATCGGGATGGAACCCCACGCTTAACCCCCTCCTGCGGTACTACTATACTCACAGCCCATTTACGGGCGGACTGCTCTTAGGACAACTTCCGGCTTTCCAGGAGATATGTTCGGACCCAACCACAAGGGCTGAGGTTGAAGCGCAATACGGGGTTGAATTCGGAAAATGCGAAGATATGCCGGTATCTTCGGCCGGGGCAATGGGAATTGCCCAAGCCATGCCAACTACTTGGAGGGGCGTATTGCAACAAACCAATAACTTAAAGGATCTTACGGGAGACAATTATGATAATCCCTGGAACGACAGGCACGCAGTTGCTTTCGCAACATATTTCCTCGGCCAAAAGGTGGACGGCTGCGGCAGCGAAGAAAAAGCATCAGGCGCTTATTATTCCGTTGGCTGCACCGCACCCAATGAACATTACGAACGGGTAAAAACCGTTCTTCCTCTCATCGAAGACCTGTACGCCCAGGCGTGTTCTGTGCCCGGAGGAGATGGCTGTCCTCTCGTTATGCCGCCGTTTCCGCCAACGCCACCCACAACCGGCTGCTTACAACTCACCAGCGATTTCTGTCCCGCTGGCGGCTGTTTCTGTTATGCGGGAATTCACGAAGGCGTGGACATCGTAGGCGTTCGGGGGGAGCAGATCTATGCGCCGTTTGACGGAAGCGTTATAGATGTGATCGATGGTTGTATAGAAGGCGATGGAACATGCGGCGGAGGATGGGGAAACCACCTTGTGGTCAAACAGGACGCCACAAACTTCCATATACTTTACGCGCACCTACAAGATATTCTGGTGCTTCCGGGAGAACACGTTACAAAAGGAAGGGTGCTTGGGCACGTGGACAATACCGGCCGTTCGGGTGGCGACCACCTCCATTTTGAAGTTAATACGAACGCAAATCCGCGAACTGACGACGTAGGCAAAGACGATCCAAGAAAATACTTTACCTGTATTCCTAAAGAGCCGACGTGTAAAGATTCCACCAAAGATGAATTTTGTCCGCCGACTGGAGAAACAAAATAAAATATATGGATACTCGTCACGCTCCACGCAATATCTTGCAATATTTATTACTCGCCCTCGGCGGTGTAGTATTGCTTTCGGCAATGCTCGCGCTTGCATCACTTAAAGACGCTTCCAAACAAAACGTACGAGCCCTAACTCCTGAAGACATCTCCACGACGATAAACGGTATATTCAATACCGGCGACGCAAGCGCTATTACGGCTCTCGCGGGACCGGATGGGCAGATACTCGTTGGAGGCACGGTCCGTAGTGGTGGGTCGTTCGTTCCCAAGCTCGTATCACTCGAAGATGGTTCTGCCTCGAATCTTTCCTTCGGACTCAAAAACTTTTCAAGTGCTGCAGTAGAGTCGGTCGCATACGATGGCCAAACATGGCTTGTCGGTGGCGGAGATCCCTTTCTTAATCCAACATCATCGCCAAAACTCAATTCCTACGACGGAAGCAGCTTTCAGGATTTGTCATCGTTGCTACAGAACTATAAAGGGTCAGCACAAGCGCTTGGAGGCAATGGATCATATTGGCTGATTGGCATCAACGGACTTCCCCCGTCCCAAGGCGGAGCGCTTGAAGCGGAAGTAGGGACAACAAGCACAGTGTTATTAAAATACGACGGCACAAATATTTCGGAGATCATCTCGTCTACAACAAAATCGGATCTCACTGGTGCCTGGATACGCGATATTGCGTGGAACGGGGAATATTGGCTCATCGCACTTGAAAGCGTGCCGCTTAGCGAATCTTCTAACTTCCGTGGGCCGTACAAGAGCCGGCTTATGCGATATGATGGCACCACTCTTACGGAATTGACTGTTGGCAAATTTATTAACTACGCCGTCTTTGCGATCGGCTGGGATGGGGAGCGCTGGATTATTCCCGCCTTTGATAACATTACAAACCAAACGAGCTTCTGGTCTTATGACGGAAAAGCAATAGCACGGCTTTCCCTTGCCCTTCCTGACAACAAGGTTGTGTCTGCCTTAGCGTGGACGCGCGATAAATGGATTATTGCAACCACCAATGCAAATAATCTTCGCGATAAAATCAGTCGAGACCTTACACAAGCAACAGACCTCACAAGGGATGCGGGTGAATTGTGGGAATACGATGGCGCGAACCTCAAAAATATTACCGTGCCTACCGCGCTCCTTTTTGTGGAAGATATGGTATTCGACAATACTGCACAAAGTGCATATATTGGCGGCGCAAACTCGCAGGGACGCGTGGCGCTCTTATCTTTCGCAGTTCCCGCGGCACCGGAATTTCCCGATGGTACGCTCTTGCGTGCAGCAAACCGGCCTGAAGTATTCGTTATTTTTAAAAATAAGAAAAAGCACGTTCCCGACGCAAACATTTTCGGCTCATACGGCTATCGTTTCGAAAGCGTGCAAACGGTTGATGAGACAACGCTCAACCTTATTCCCGACGTGAAACTTATATCAGCACCCGGGGATCCGCGGGTCTTCTTCCTTGACCGAGGTCAAAAACGATGGCTTCGGAATGAAACGGTGTTTGCAAGTTATGGTCTCCCGTGGGACGAGATATTATCGATAAACGCGACGGATCTTAGCGTATATCGCGACGCTCGCCTGCTCAAATCTCCAGGGGATGAACGCGTTTACTTCATCACAGGAAAAGGGCTCATCCACCACATTCCAAGCCCCGAGGCCTTTGTGTCTTATGGTAACAAATGGGAGGACATCGTTGGAGTAAGCATAGCAGAATTGCAGTCGTACGAGGTTGCCAATCTTGTCCGAAAGGCAGGCGATTTCCGCGTATATAAAGTACAGGATGGGGTAAAATATTGGGTACGGACATATGAGGCGTTTCAAAAGTTCGGACTGGACCCAAGCAAGGTTTTGGAAATAAACGAAGTCGAATTCAACTCATATACCGAGGGCGCGCCCCTCAATTAGAAACATGAAACGTACGCTTATTATTACAATCGGGGTTATTGTGGTCGGAGGGCTTGCGCTTGTCGGCGCATATTCCCTATTTCGCGGACCGACACTGGGAGTGCTTGTAAACGTATTGCGTTTTTTGGGAACACCGATTGCGCAAGAAGACACGGGAGCAACGGTTGAAGGGCCATCGTTCACAGAAGACCGTGATAGCGACGGCTTATCCGATGCCAAAGAAGAAATTTACGGCACAAACTCCGACCTCCCAGACACGGACGGCGATAACTTCACCGATGGCGCTGAAGTACGCAAGGGTTTTGACCCGAAAGTCGCCGGGCAAGGAAAAATTGCGGACAATCCGGAACTGATGCGAAATCTCACTATTGCCTATTTTGAATGGGCAAGGGAAACGTCAAACATCGAAGATCCGCAGCTTGCCGAACAGGGTATTCAAACATTTTTGATCAGCCGCAAACAAGACCGGCTCATTTTACCAACGGTTGAAGATAACGAGATTGTACGCACCGACGCCTCCGGACCAGATGCCGTTAAAGCATACCTCGACGCCTTTGCTCAAGTAACCCTTCCCCCCGTAACCGCCTCGTACCTGGACCTTGCGGAAGGAAGTTTACAAGAAGAAACGCAAACCATTATTGATACGGTGGTTTTGGGGATCGATGCAACCTACGAGCAAATTCGCCGTATCCCAACGCCCCAAGAGGCAATTGAAGTGCAACGAGGGCAGCTTGCAACCATGAAAGCATTAAAGGAGCTTTTTTTGGATCTTAAAAGCGTCAGGCGGGATCCGGTAAAACTGATACGCGACATTTCCTGGGGTAACGAACTTGTACTCAAATCAGCGGATATTGAGAAAAAACGCCAGGAACTTGGCTTAATTACAAATCCGGCATTTCAAAATAGTAATCAGGGGACAGGGGACAGTAATCAGTAAAACACATGAAGCGGCGTATTCCTTTTTTCATAAAAACGATTCTTTTACTTGCGCTTTTTGGCATCGGCGCTGCGTTTGCCTCCCCACAAAAAAACCAAGATGCTCTTGACGCGCAAAATGCTACAATAGATAGCGAAGCGGCTTTATTGCAAGAAGAAGAGGCCTTGGGAGCTGCCGCGACTAAATCGCAACAAGTGCGCGAACCCTTCCTTGCATCAATTCTCAATGCCGTGGGCGCGAAAGGGCAAAATGATACTCTAATCGGAACAAATGATGTTGCTGAATCAGAAATCACAAGCACTATTGGTTCCGACGCTACGGCGCTACAGCCCACGATTCAAGCACAGGCCATTGCAGAATATATCGTTGCAACGTCAAACCTTGGGGGCGATCTTGCGCCAAACCGCATGCAATCGGCCCTATCGCTTGCAAGCCAAGGAGATAAAAATATCCTACTGGACGTTGCCGGAGGATACCGAAAGCTCGCAGAGGCCTTTAACAAAGTTGCCCCTCCACCCGAACTTCAGCAAAACCACGAGGCGACAAAAGTATTGCTTGGGCGGTTCGCCGGATTTTTAGAAAATCTTTCATCGCTTCCTGCAACAGAAATTGAAGGTGCGTGGAAAAGCGGAGAGCGCAGCGCGATAACACAAGAAGCGGAGCGTTTAAATCAAGAACTGCGGGCAATCGTAACACAATACAATGTTCAACTTCCCGTGGGAACGATCCCCTAGGACAAAAATTGCCCTAATTTCTAATTGCTCTAATTTGTCTAATCAAATCCCAATGTCTAATACAAACAAGGTCAAAACATTTAAACATTAGAAATTCGGTTAAATTCTTTAGGTCAATTAGGTTAATTGGGTCAATTAGAAATTTAACATTCCTCTCATGTTTTTCTGTAAGCAAATGAATGTTCTTGTTTTGCTTTTGCTCGCAATAATAACGGGTTTCTTTGTGGCGCATCCTGCTCATGCCGCTGTTCCTGTTGCGGTTGTGCAATTTGACGCCGGGACGGATTTTGAAACCAGCATTCTTTCGTTCCTTGGGGATCTTTTCGACAAACTAACCACAAAACAACTCGAATCAAGTGCGGCTTTTGAACTCTTGAAAGTTGAAAAAGCGCGCGAGGACGTAAATAAGCTAATGCAAGAAGTGCAGGAAGAGCTTACGGATTATGGAATCGCCCTTGCTGTGCAGGACTACCGTGTTTCCAAAGATCCTCGCTGTCTTGAAGAACCCTCGACCTGTCCCACCGCAAATGAGCTTTCTATTTCTCCCTACAAACAGTCGCGTATTATTAACAATGTATACGATTATATTTTTGAGGAGCCGCGTGAAAAGGCGCGTGTTTATACAATGTGCTATTTTAATCTTTTCATCTGGGATCAGGCCGGGATACTTGATGACATGTTCGGTGATGCCGGCCTTATGGGAGCCCCTCAAGACCCTCCAGACGGTCTTTGTGCGATAGGGGGGAAAGATGTCACGCCAGGGGGGCCCACGAAATGCACGTATGGAAGCAAAAGCACGCGCCAAAGCATCAACAAACTTCGGGAAACCAGAGACGCAATGCTTTTTGGGCTTCGTCGAGCAAACTATTACCAACTCGATTACCCGCAAATATTCTTGTTTGGCGACTGGATGGGATATCCGGAAACGAGTAACGCCGCCATCCAACAGTATGGCCTTGCGGGACGGGGGGAATTCGATAGTGCGGAGATGCGCAAAATGTCGCTTGCTAATTGCATCCCGATTCTTGCAGATACATCCACGCCCCTTCTTCCAGATCCTGCGCTTCGTTTTCACAACGTTTCTTTAGAGCAGGTAATGGCGGTTCTGCCCTCGCTTATAGAGGGCACCGCAGGACGCCCACAATCAACGCTCATTGAGCTCAGGGCGGTACAAGAGGATAAAAATAATATTGACGGCGTCGCCCGTATCGCCATCAGTAATATTTCACGGATTATCAATGAAACCCAAAAGGAGCGTGAGCTTACATATCTTGCCGGCCAAGGCATCAGGCCGGAGCGTTTATATCTTGAGCTCAACAACAAAGACGAAGCCGGCGAACCCATAGATCCTATTCGCGGAGGGCCCGGTGATCTTATTCAATACGAATATGATACCGGCTACATTGTTGCCCCCGCAGTGGTGCTTCTACAAAAAATGCAAGCGGCAAACCAAGCAATGTTTGATCTAGCGCAAAAATCGTTTTTGTATCTTGATCCGGAAAGGACGTCGCTCTCCACGCTTAATCGGTATAATGTGGTCAGTAACGCAGACACTTGTTATGACGATGATGGCAATACGTTCCCGTGTGCTTTTATCGGAGGGTTTTTCGAACGGCAAATTTGCAACGTAGTTCCTAATAATCCTTCCGGCACTTATTGTTTCCCCGTCGATCCGTGGCTCAAACCACGCACTGCGTTCAGGTCGGCGCCCGACGCAAAACGGGTTGGCCCTAATTTTAAGACAAGCCAGGATTCTCCATTGCCGATACTCTCAAGCGAAGGCGGGCTTCCTGCGCCTTGGGAGGATGAAAGCGCGTACGTGGCACTCGGAAACGAAAAAGTGGGGGCTGCGGCCGAAAGAGGAAGCCAACAATTCGATCTGAAATATAAGATAAGTGATTATAAATTCGATACACCTAAAGTTGCATATCCTGGTATTTTAGAAAGTGCTGGGTGGAACAAGGGCGACAACATCGGTTTAAAGGCGCTCGGGGCGGATTATGCCATCAACGACTGGTATGATCGTGTGTTTGAAATGTATGAACCATATCGTAACGAAAATACGCTTACATTTGGGCCAGGGGAGTGGACATGTTACATCGCAACGTGGTTCAGATTCCGACAAGTGGAGGGGAATCTTGTTCCAACTTTTGCCAGCACGCGCACCGTTATAGATATCGGCGAACGAACATTTAGTATTTTGCCGACCGCAAAAATTATACAAGGCCCGACAGTTGCGGACGCGCTCCAAAATCAAATCGACGACTATTGCGGCGAGCGCCTATCCGATACTAGCTACTAACGGAGGTTTATGAAGTCCTCGCACAAAACAATCCTGGTTTTCGCGCTAACATTGCTGATTCTTTCCATATTCCTTCCGCATCATGCAGACGCGTTTCTTGGCGTAGATTTGCCGGATCCCCGCGAAGTGGCGCTTAAAATGTTCGATGCGATACTTACGATTATTCGAAACGCCGCCGCATCCTTACTGCATATTGCAGCACAATTTCTCAAATATGCCTTGGTTGATTTAACGGGCTCAATGCCCTTTTACAATAACTTTTTTGTGCAGGCCGGCTGGCAAGCAGTAAGGGACTTCGCGAATCTTGGATTCGTCCTTTTCTTGCTTGTAGCCGCAGTAGCCACCATTTTGGATCTTCAAAATTATGGCTGGAAACGTATTATACCCCGTCTCATTATCGTGGCTCTTTTGGTAAACTTTAGTTTGCCGCTCGTCGCTTTTGCCATTAATATTGCAAACCTCATGATGGGCTTTTTCACAGTGAACGTCGCGTCAGAAGCCGGATATTCGGATATCGGGGCGGCACTCATTGCTGGCTTTCGTGTGGGTGATATTACCGCGGACCCGTCGCTGGAAAGCTTAAAAATAGCAAACGGGGGAGGAGATATAAGTACGACCATGACATCAATCATCAATAATATCACCGCCATTATTTTCTTTCTCATCGCGGCAGTTATTCTGTTTTGGCTTGCGATGTACCTTATCGTGCGCATTATTGCGCTCTGGGTATTGATAATCCTTTCACCCTTGGCAATTGTGGCGAGCATCTTTCCGGCAACGCAAAGCATGTTTAGCCGGTGGCTGCACCAGCTCACGCATTGGACGTTTTTTGGAATTGCTGCTGCTTTTTTCTTATGGCTTGCCACGTTGCTCATCTTTACGGTCAATACGCAAAATTGGGCGGATATCCAGCTCGTTGGAGGGGCAAACTATCTTTCGCTGACATCAAAAGCCGGCCTCCTCTTTTCCTACGCAACCACCGCGGTTTTCTTGGTCTTGGCGTTACAAACGGCAAAAGGGGCTTCGCAGGGATTTGCACAAATGGTGGTAAATACTGCCGGAGGATTGGCAATGGGTGCGGTCGGATTTGCTGCAGGTGCGGCAGGACGGCCGGCATTGCGTCGAGCCAGACGAGCCGTTGCTGAAAGCAAGACGGTCCGCGGGTTTGCAGAAGGAACGGGGAAGGCCTTGGAACGCATTCGAAACGTACCTATTTTGGGCGGGGCAACACGAGGGGCGCGAGAAGGACTTATGGGTCTCGCTGGAGCCGGTCCAATGAAGGACGAAACGGAAAAGGAATACAAACGACTCAAAGCATCAAATCTCTCGCCCATACAAATTGCACGGCTTGCTTCTAACACCGACAGCCAGGGGCTAAAAGTTGCGACTGGGAGGGCGCTTAGCGAGACGAACGCATATGATAAGGCAACTACCGACGATGAGAGACATATGGTACGGCGCCTGCAAAACCAAGCTTATGTTATTGCTGAATCTACCGGCAATACTAAAGAGATTGAAAATCTTGCCTATAACGATAAAGGGTATGCGGAACGCGCACGCGAACGAGGGATTGGATATTTCAAAGACCTCAGCGATGAAGAAATCAATAAAAGATTTGTGGGAGAGCATACGTCTTCCGAAATCCTGCAACAGCCGGAAACCGCCTTCAACATGTCTGCTGCGAATGTCCGAGGAGTAGCACAGCGTGGTTCGCCCAAACAACGGAAGGCCTTGGCCGAAGCAATTTTGGGAACGGAACAAAAGCCCGTCACAGAACCGCCCCAAGGTGTCAGCGAAGAGCAATTCCGCTTTATGCAACAACTCGTGCAATTAAATGCCGCCCTTGCAGAAACCATTGGGCGCACCAAGGCATTCGGCCGCGCGCAAGCGGAAGTTGCAGCGGCACAAGAAGCAATCGGAGGCGATGTCACCGACATACGTCAGCAATTACAAACACCGCCGCAAGAACCGAAGCAGGAACCGGAAGGGACAGACAAAGAAAATAAAAATGTGTAAAACGAAACAGAAGTTATGCCGGTTTTAACGCCTCAACTATCTCCGCAACTTTTGGAAACCGCAGGGGACGAACGCACAGAAAAAGCCATCGCTTGGATCGCACAACGTTGGAAACTAAAAAGTGCTGACGATTTTGTGGCACAAGGCGCAAATTTTCAAGAAGCCCTCAGGCAATCACAAGTTTTTGTCCTTTCGCAAACAGTAGGAGAAGTGCTTGCGGGCAAGCTTCACCCCAATTTTGTGGTAAAAACCCTTGAAGAACGCCTGAATATTCCACGCGACCGTGCACGCGACATTGCACATGACGTTTCGCGCGAAATTTTCTCGCGCGTACGAAGGGAGCTCATGGATTATTACCGGATAACGCCCGAACAGAAAGTTGCGCACCCCTCTCGGGACGCGGACCTACGCGGACAGGACGCAGACAAACACGGACAACAGGAAGAGCCGATGAAGCCGTCAATGGCGGAGAGCATACAGGGTACAGGGTACAGGGCACAGGAATCAGAAGACGGGGGACAGGGAATAGAAATTGGGGAACCGGGATTGGCAATCAGTAATCAGAAATCAGAAATCGGGGATCGGGGGATGGAAGTTAAGGAAGAAGCACCGGCGCCGCCGCAAGAATCAGAATTAAAAGAGATCCCGCAACAACCACCTTTTGATGCGACGTTAGGCAAACCAAGTTTGGTAGAACAAGTGGAAGAAAAGTCGTTTCCCGAAAACATACAGCAAACAGGGGACAGGGGACAGGAAACCGGGGCACAGGGGACGGGGGACGGGGGACAGGGGACAGTAAACGGAAAACCCGTTGCCGGACACGATAAACCGGAGCACTTTGAGCCAGGACCGGGCCAGGTTATCGATCTAAGATGAGTTGAAAATTAAAGGTTAAGAGTTAAGAGTTAAATTCTTAATTCTCGATTTTAGATTTTTAATTTATTGAGTGTGCAAGTCAAAGTTCCCAAATTCATTGATATTGAAGATAAAGTTATTTTTGGCTTAACCTGGCGCCAATTTTTATTCTTGGGCGTAGGTGGCGGAGTCGGCATTGTTGCGTTCTATGTTTTAGTACAACCCTTAGGAACAGCAATCGGTGTTGTTTCTATGACCATTGGTGCAATCTTTGCGTTAGTCAAAATAAACAACCGCCCCATGCATATATTTGTATATTCATTGTGGAACTATTTTTTTAACCCACGCCAATACACATGGAAAAAAGAAGCGACCGCGGCAAGGACAGCGAAAGTGACCAAAATCACAAAAAAGGAGACGCCGGCAACTCCCAAAACCATAACTCCGGAACGACTAAAACGCCTTTCGGTATTGCTAGATATCCAAGGACAAAAACAATCTGATGCCAATGTCAAAGTCCAAAGCTCAAATGCCAAATAAAACCCAAAATCCCAAGCTCAAATACCAAAACCCGTGCGTTTTTATGCTTTGGATTTTCGTCATTGATTTGTCATTTGGATTTTGAAATTTGGATTTAGTAGCCGTTGCTTATGCCTCAAGTATCCACCCAATCGTTTCTTCAGTTTGAGTTCGTCCGTGAAGGCGCGATTGTCCTTCGGGGCGGAGGACTGCGTGCAATTTTAATGGTGTCGGGATCAAATTTCGGCCTGAAATCCCAGGAAGAGCAAGAGGCAACGGTATATGCATTTCAGAATTTCCTCAATTCTCTTGATTTTGACATCCAAATAACCATACATTCGCGTAAAATTGATATCGAACCCTATCTTGCAACGCTTGGAGAACGTCTTGAACGGGCAGAGACCGATCTTTTGCGCGTGCAGACGCGCGAATATATCGAGTTTATCCGTTCTTTTGTTGAAGGCGCAAACATTATGGCAAAGCAGTTTTTTGTCATAGTGCCATACGACCCGGTAACCGGCACCAAAGAAAGGGGAGTTGTAGCAAAAGCAAGGGCACTGCTTCCTGTTTCAAAAAAAGAAACGGTTTTAGAGGAAGAAAATTTTGAAACAAATCGCAAACAGCTTATGGAGCGCGTTGAGTTTACGGTTCAGGGCCTGCATAAAACCGGTCTTCGCTCAACCGCGCTCTCAACGGAAGAGATTATAGAACTTCTGTGGAAGCTTTATAATCCGGAAAAGGAAGCAAAGGGACAAATGCCAAATTTTGAAGAACTTGGTGCGGCTTCGGACTAACCTGCACAATAAGTTTCTATGAGTTTCGCCGAGCAAATATCTATAAATTTCTGAAACTAATGGATTGAAATTGATTGTATGAACCCCCCTAAAGCTCAACTTTCTCCCGAAGAACTCTTTGAACGAGGCGTTGCAACCTTGAAGGATTTGCTTGCGCCATCAGCCCTGGAGTTTTCCCAAAACACCATAAAAATAGGCGAGCGCTATACGCGCATTCTTTTTGCGTTTTCCTACCCCCGCTACCTTACAACCAACTGGCTTTCACCTATTATTAACCTTGATCAAACCATTGACGTAACCATGTTTGTTCAGCCGGTAGAGACCGCGGAGATGCTAAAAAAAATGGAAAAGAAGGTCGCCGAGGTTGAATCGCAAATGATGGAACGAGAAGAAAAAGGGCGGGTGCGCGACCCGATGCTGGAGACCGCCTATAAGGATCTTGAGGATTTGCGCGATAAATTACAGCAGGCCCGTGATAGAATGTTTCAGTTTTCGCTTTATATCACTATCTGGGGAAGATCCGAAGAAGAGCTTGCTTCCATTGAAAATACAATTCGCTCCCAACTTGAAGGACGGCTTGTATATATGAAGCCGGCAATTTTTCAACAAGAAGAGGCCCTTAAATCCGTGCTGCCGTACGCGGATAATTGGCTTAAGATATCAACAAATTTGGACGCGGAAACCATTGCAACGGCCTTCCCGTTTATTTCGCTGGATCTCACCATGAACCACGGGGTGCTTTACGGCATTAACCGGCACAATAATTCCCTCGTTATTTTTGACCGCTTCTCGTTACCCAACGCAAATTCCGTAATGTTTGGAATTTCCGGAGGGGGAAAATCCTATGCAGCAAAACTTGAGGTGCTGCGCGCGCTTATGTTTGGCACCGATGTTATAGTGGTTGACCCGGAGAACGAATATGAGCATTTGGCCCGTGCAGCTGGCGGAACTTTCGCCCATATCTCTCTTACCGCAAAACAGCATATCAACCCTTTCGATTTGCCGCCCATAACGGAAGACGAAAGCCCTAAAGAAATTTTTAGATCCCATCTCCTCGAAGTCGTGGGGCTACTGAAAGTAATGCTGGGCAAAAATATCACCCCGGATGAGGAAGCGATTGTTGACCGTGCGGTTACGGAAACCTATGCCTCACGCAATATCACATCGGAAAGCGATTTCTCGATCATCACAGCCCCGCTTTTTTCCGATTTCCTCTCGGTGTTAGGAGATCTTGAGGGAGGAAGAGTTCTTGCGCAACGGCTTGAAAAATTTACAAAGGGTGCGTATGCGGGTTTCTTGGATCAACCGACGAACGTGGATATTAACCGCCGCTTTATTGTATTTAGCATCCGGGATCTTGAAGAAGAGTTGCGACCGATTGCGATGTACATTATTTTACATTTTATCTGGAATCGTATACGCGCATCTTTAAAAAAACGGCTTTTGGTTATTGATGAAGCGTGGTGGCTTATGCAAAAAGAGGATGGCGCCGCGTTCTTGTTTTCCATCGCCAAGCGGGCTCGAAAATATTTCCTTGGCATCGCAACCATCACCCAAGACGTAGCGGATTTTATGGGATCCCCCTACGGCCAGCCCATTGTCGCAAACTCATCGCTTCAATTGCTCTTTAAACAGTCGCCCGCAACTATTGATGCCGTGCAGAAAACGTTTAACCTTACGGACGAAGAGAGGTATCTGTTGCTGGAAAGCGCGGTAGGAGACGCATTGTTTTTTGCCGGTCTTAAACATGTGGCTATACAGGTTGTGGCTTCGTACACAGAAGATCAGATTATTACATCGGATCCTTCCCAGCTTTTGGCAATAAAGCGCGCACGAGAAAACCTTACACAAAAACAGTGACACTATGAACGAAGAGGAGTATACTGGAAACGAAGAGGAGGAAGAGCTTACACAACGCCAAGCGCTCGCTCAAGAGCGCGGCGACGCACAAACAGCAGGGCACTATTTAAAACAACAAGCGCAACAACAGGCAGTGCGCGCTGGAATGCAAATGGCAAAACAAGTGGTAAGACGTGTTGTGGTACAAGCGGCAATTCGAGGCATCATCATACTGCTTACCAATCCTGTCGCGCTAGTTATAGAAGGCGTTATTTTGCTTATCATTATCGTGGTTCTTATCGTAATATACGGCGGATTCTATATCCAAGAAGGGGCCTCCCAAATTTTATGAAGAGGAAAATCTCCTATAGTTATCACAGGCTACTGCTTTGGTGTATAGGCGCTTTTATGGCAATGGCGATTCTTCCCTTTGTCGCCAACGCTATGTTGCCTGCAGACGGCGGTCTTGGTGGCGTGGGAGCCCCGGGTCAAAGTCAAAACATCAGCAGCCCTCGTCCGAAACTCGAAGAGGGTCTTGAGCTTCCTCTCCCCGGCGCCCCTGATTTTTCAACCGGCGATCCTGCTGACATTATCGGCTGGTTCTTTTTCTTTACGATGGGCATAGTCGGGATCCTGGCGCTTATTATGTTGGTTGTCGGGGGAGTGCAATTCACCGCTTCTGCCATTGATCCCGAAGCACGAACCCAAGCACGTAATCGGATACGAGCAGCCCTTACCGGCCTTTTGCTTGCACTCGTTTCATTTGTGCTTCTCTATACGCTCAATCCAGATCTTGTCAATTTGCGTAGCCCCTCGCTTCCGTGTGTTTCGTGTGCTTGCCTTGATAGCACGCGAGCGGCTCCCGGACTGAATGTAAATAATTGCGTACAATCAGATCAAGCGGCCTATAGTACGGGCATCCGTGAAACAGGAGCGTTTAATACCGACCCCTGTTTGACCTCTGCGATCGCAAGTATTGATCCTAATAGATTAAAGCTCTTGGACGACGCCGGACGCACAGCCGAATACGCGAGGGCGTCGGCTGCAAAGGGATGCGGATTTGTTTTTATTGCGGACGATGACAAAACCAATACCACGTGTGCGGCCTATTGCATGCAGAAAAAGGCAGATAGTTGTGACTATCGCAACGAGCCGGGGTGTAGTTGTAAATCAATCTATGAGCAAACAAAAAACTGGGCATGCAAAACCATGGGTCTCAATACCGTATGCAATGAAGAAAAAGACAGCCCCGATGATTCCCAACTTTTCGGATGCCCGCTCCTTGGTTCGTATGTCGAATACGCGACAAATCTCGGCGGAGATTACGATGCCTGTAAGTGCGCATCTACAGTAACATGTGCGGATGACGAGGTTATCTCGCTCGTGAAGGATACATTTAAGGAATTGCCGGGCTGGGCGGGTGGCTGCAACTAAGGAATCGTAGCCAGCACGACCACAAAGAGAACGGCTAAGTCGTTTTTAAGAATTGGGGTATCGATAAGGCCGTGGAGAATAATCGCAGCTAGAGCTGCGAAGGGAATAGGGAATAGGGAATAGGGAATAGACGAGGAATGGCGAAGCGCTAGGAGCGCTTTTTTTGTTATGACAAAAAGGAGCCATAAAAAACCGGAGAGTCCCAAAAGGCCTGCGGACAACCAGATAGCAAGAAAAATGTTATGTGGTTGCGGCACTGCCCACTCAAGGTATGGAGGAAATTGCGGCTGCACGCTAAGGAAATAATACTGAAATGCCCCGGGACCAATACCAAAAAACCAATGGTCTTTTAAAATTTCAAGTGCGGCTTGCCATACCATAATGCGTGAAGCAAAAGAGGAACGAGCGCCGGTATCGAAAACAATAAAGGCCGCAGTTGTTGCGACAACCACCAAGAAAAGTGCGGCAAAAACTGCTTTAAGGGGAATCTTGCGTGTAAGCAATAAAAGCGTAAGCGCGCCAAGCGCGGCGCTTATGATGCCTCCCGATGATTGTGTAAACAAAAGGGCTATAGCGATAACGCCAAACGCTATACCAAAACCAAAGCGTATTTTTTTAGTTGTCTCAAAGAGGAACAATCCAAGCGCAACGGCAAGCGCTGGGGCCAATACCATCGCAAGATGGTTTGGCGACAAAAAAAATCCGCGCAAGCGCATATCATACGTTACAAAATCGCCACCAAACAGGGCGCCAATAAGCGCACCGCTTGCTTGAAGCGCAGCCCCCACAACAACTGCCGCCAAAAACAGTTTTTTGTTTCGGACATCTTGCTGCACAAACGCATACGCCGCAACGCCGAATAAAACAGGTAGGATAAAAATGCTTTTTAACTCTCCCAGTGCCCGCAACTGCAACCAAAAACCAGCCGTAATCGTAGCGAAGGCGGCGCCCAAAATAATTAAACTAGCCGGGGCTATCCACCATGGCAGGGAAAGCTCAATTTTTTTGCGCAACCACAAAGCGAAAAACCCCGCAAGGGCCCCCATCACCAAAAGATCAAGAGCGTTTGTACGCAGCGCGCCTTCGCGGATACGGATAAGATAAAGCGGCGTTAATAAAATAACCACCACAACGGCATCGCGCGGCCTCAACAAAGTAAGCACAAGGAACAACCCCGCTCCTGCTGCAACCACTATAAGCTCAAGCGGGGTGGTGGCGATTATTTCCATAAAAAGAGAGTTGTGCCGTGCCAGCCGCAAAACCAGCCAGCACAACAAATACAAACAACACCTGTGGCGAGTAGAGCGTTGTTTCTACTAAAGATTGGGCGGCAAACACGGCGATTGATGCGGCAAAGCCATGTGCCAAAAGCGTTTTTTGTTTAACAAACGCCAAAAAAGCAGCGTAAAGCATACCGACCCAGAACATAAGGCCAAATATGCCAAGCTCGGATGCCATCTCAAGATAGGTATTGTGCGCATTGGTAGGAATACGAAAAGCAAGTTGGGGCCCAAGAGTCGCCGCAAGCCCTCCGAGCCCAACGCCCAATAACGGATGTTTAAAGAAAATGGTTGTGGTATCCTGCCACAACAAAAGCCGCGCGGCAAACGACCCTTCGTTCACATCGAAACTCGCGGCGAAACGATCCCGAAAGGGTGCAATAAACAAAAACAGAACAAAAAGGAGAAGCGCTACAGAAAATACCATAGCGCGCATGTGACCAGAAAAATTCCGCCATCGTAACACCGCAAACACGAAAAATCCGACAAGCACCGCCGCGTACCCGCCGCGGGAAAACGATAGGATAATTGCAGCCACCATTAGTATCATTGCAAAAATTGCGAAGGGGCGCGCGGTGCGCGACATGCTGCCTAAAAGACCGGCGGTGCAAAAAAAAGCTATGCCCAAAAAAAGCGAAAGCGTGTGAGGATCGGAAAAAGGGAAAAAGGCGCGCAGTATCGGGCCTCCCACATCAACAAAAAAACTTGGAAATTGAAAAACGGCTTCTGCGGTGGTGTTTCCCCACAAAAAAGGGGCTACGTTTTTTATTGCAGCCACCACCGTTTCCCCTCCAAACAAAAACCCAAGCCCTGCTTGAAAAACCGCAAGGAGCGCCGCCATAAAACCCCCAAACGCAATACCCGCAGCAAAAAAACGTGCGCGCGCCGCCCAAACCGCCGCAAGCCATAAAACCGGGAAAAATCCTGCTAAAAAAATAAATTTTCGAACTGCAAATGCCGGTGCTTCCGCCCAAAATAGCGACAATCCAGCAACTGCCAAAAATCCCGTAGCTGTCCAAAATACGGGGTGTACGGGCACGGGAAACGTCCGTTTCCATAAGAAAAGAACCGCGGTGCATCCATAAATCCCCACAACAAGGATTCGAATAGTTGCAAGATCCCATGAGCCGATATTGGCTGCCGGCAATATAGGGACAGTCGCCAAAAGCGCAAAAAAGGAAAACTGCAGAAATTTCATATTTTTAGCGCACTGCATGCGCTCGCAAAAGATCAATGTGCTCCTGTGTTATGCCCCGAAACATGCGAAGCGAAAGAATGTAGAGGGCTGGACAGATAATGAGATAGGGGATTAACGCGAAAATGCCAAGTTTGTGGCTAATGTCGCCCAAAAACATAAATGGAATCGCCATAACGATCGATGCTGCCAAAGCATACAGAACCCGCATCGTGCGTATATATCCGCCAGAGGCCCTCGCGCAAATACACATAAGACCAAACGTTACTACAAATTCTGTAAGGACCGTACTCGTTGCGGCGGCAACATACGAAAAACGAGGAATAAATATCAGATTTAAACCGAAATTAAGCACCATGCCGATTCCATATGCCCATACCGCCCTTCGTTGCTGGCCAAGCGCAATAACCGCACTTCCAAAAACATTTCCCAAAAAAATGAGCGCTGCCGCAACCAAGAGAATGCGCAGGGGGGACACCGCCTGCAAAAAATCTTTCCCGCCAAGCGCCTCCACCAAAAGGGGTGCCAAGAAAAACCCGCCAATCATCAAGGGCATTGCCGCAAACATAATGACTTCAAACAAACGCTGGAGCGTTACTCGAAATGCTTTTAAGTTTTCTACTGCCTCCAAAGAAAGCCGGGGCATAATAAGTCCCACAAACATTGCAGGAAAGAAAATAAGATACTCAAGCATTTTATAAGCAAGGTTATAAAGGCCTACGTCTTCCGGCGGACGCAAAAAAGAAAGCATAACCGTATCCATCCGAAAATAAACAAGGGTAAACAAAAGCCCTATGGCAATAGGGAGGGACTCTCGAATAATTCCTTTGGCAACGGGCAATGAAAAAGAGAGCCGGAAGGGAAGATATTGACGCACCGCCCTATAATGCACGGCAAATTGCAGAAACGAGCTTGCCACTAACGCAACCAAAAAAAGAACTACCGAGCCCCCCAGTACCGCAATAATGACCGATAAACCAAGCTGTAACACCCTTCCCGCAATTTCGGCTAAGGCAGCCCAATACGCCTTGAGCCGTTTTTGCAAAGGCGCCATGGAAAGCTGCACTAATGACTGTAGCCAAAACGCAACCGCAGCTAACGGGATACCTATACGTGAAGCAGGGGATAGGGGAACAAAAACAAGCGCCGCGACAACGCCGATACTCAAAATTACACTAAGCGCCGCAAGGCGAATACTAAACGTTACTGAAAAAAGAGACCGCTCGTTTGCGCCAGGACGCGAACTCTCGCGCAAAACATATTGGTAAAGGCCGAGGTCGGCAGCAATACTAAAAAGATACAAAAAAGCTAAAATAGCCGAATACTCGCCAAAAAACCCAGGCCCCAATGAACGGGTAACGATTCCAATAGAAACTAATGCTAAAACGCCGCCAAAAAGTCGTGCGGCGGCGGATATCAACGTATTTGCGGCAACGGTCTGAAACATCATTAAAAAAATCCAAATAACAAAATCCAAATATCAAATAAAATCCCAAACCCCAATGCCAAAAACCGAACGTGCGGGTCTTGGACATTACGTCGTTGGACATTTATTTGGCATTTGGATTTGTCTTCATGGGTATGGTCGTATCACAACCCTCCGGTCGCGCCCTTCGCCTTGTGATTCCGTGACTACGTCCCCTCGGGCTGCAAGCTCTAAGTGTATAAGACGTCGTTCAAAGGCAGACATTGGTTCAAAAATGTATTGGCTTTTAGAATAGCGTACCTCGTCAGCCGCGTCCCGCGCGCGTTGCCGCACAATTTTAGCTCGCTCGGCCCGGTAACCATTGACGTCAAGCGTTAACCGAGGCGCTTGTTCTCCGGCATCCCGTAATACAATGCGCCGCAACATATACTCAAGCGCAGCCAATCCTTGCCCCTGTTCGCCAATAAGAGCGCCCGCGCCTTCGGATGCTTGAATCTTTACTTCAATGCCGCCGGTTGGCCCTTCGCTGATATCGGCAATCGCTTCTGGAAAGCCAAGGAAAGACAAAAGGCGCTCTGTTGTTTCCTTTGTTTTACTAAGAAGTTGTTCCATGGTTATCCTTATTGTCTACCATTTTTTGCGCAATACGATATTGGGCGGCAGAAATCACGGTAGTGACAAACCAATAAAGTGCTAGTGCCGCTGGGAATTTCCACGCGATAACCACCGTAATTGCGGGGAAAACAAACAGGGTTTGCTTTGAGAGCATTTTCGCAAAATCTCCTCCGCCCTGTCCCGTATCTTTTATGCTCATTCGCGATTGCACCAACTGGGCTAATCCCGCCGCAACTGCAAGATAAGGCGAGGGGACGCTTAAGTCAAGAAATCCAAATGCTAATAGGGAAACGTTGCCGGGATCGGGAATAAAACCATAAAGATTCTCAAACGCTCCCGCGTGTACATCGCGCAAAAGAATCCGCCACAACGCAAAAAGAATTGGAAGCTGCGCCAAAACCGGCATAAGCGATACGAAAGGGTTTATGTTGTGTTCCCGGTATAAACTCATGATTTCGCGCCCCTGCGCTTCCCGATCGTGCTTAAAACGTTTCTGCAGTTCCTGAATTTTTGGTTGTAATTTTGTGAGTGCTCGTTGTCCGGCAAGCGCTTTAACAGTGAGCGGGAAGAGTGCTAGCCGAACAATAATGGTGAAAATAATAATCGCAAGTCCAAGATCTTGCCAGGGCAATACGGCATATACGCCCGCCAGAAGATTCTCAAGCGGTTGGCTCACAAAAACATGGAACGCATTACCGATAACGTTCATAAGATAAATGCATAAGTAGACGGCCAAGGTCTTCCCGCAGGCGTTCGCTTATCTTGGAAGTCGGAACGGTATTTATAAAAACAATGAGGTCGTATGGGCGGGGGAGAGAGGGAAGTTTCGAAGCCAGTGCTTGTACAATAATCCTTCGTATCCGATTGCGCATAGTTGCCTTTTTTACAATGCTTTGTGGGATGACAACTGCGGCGCGTGATATTTTGCGGCGGCTTGCCGAATATGCTCGTAGCCGGATAAAGCGTCCGGTAAAGTTGCGCGCACGCAATCGAAAGAGTGACCGAAGTTCCTTCCTCGAAATTCTATAGAGAACAGGTAACGCCACACCCTAAACATTAACAATATTCCATCTTCCTTTCCGCCGGCGCCGTGCAAGAGTCCTGCGCCCGCTCGTGCGCGATTGTCTTTGACGAAATCCGTGCGTACGCTTCCGTTTTCGTTTTTTCGGACGAGGAATGCGCATATGTTCCTATTTGATGCCTCGTTTTTCATCTTTGCGCGTAGTTGCGCGTTCAGGCATAACGGGCTACACTGTAGCATGCTCCGGGAAATGAAGCAATAAAATGTTTCCCACTGGTTTTCCCCAGCGTCTCCACAGTTCCGGTTGTTTTCTGATTTTACAACAACGTCTCCGTTGATATACTAATCGATGTTTTTCCTTAATACAAAATAGCGCTCTTGTATAGTTCAACGTATGCCAAGCATAGATACAATGAATACTCAAAACGTGTGGAAAAACGTATTGGAAGAAGCGGAACAAGCATTATCCCGCGCAAGTTTTCACACCTGGTTTAGAAAAACTGAACTGGCTTCATTGTCAGATGGCATCGCAACAATACATGTACCAAATGAATTCTCAAAAGAATGGATGGAAACAAAATATCGGCACCTCTTACTTAAACTGCTTCGCAACGCTGCCGAAGATATCCGTGATGTGGTTTTTGTTATACATAGCGGCGAGAGTAAACAAAAAACAAGCCATCGTACCGCTTCGTTGCCCGACACCCACACCATTCCGCTTCCGCTCACAACGCCTCGCATCAATCGGGAAACGAATCTTAATCCGCGCTATACCCTTGAGTCGTTTGTGGTCGGTCCTTCCAATGAACTCGTGCACGCCGCAGCTACTGCGGTAACAAAACAGCTTGCAACGCTCTACAATCCGTTTTTTGTTTGGGGAGGCGTGGGTTTAGGGAAAACCCACCTTTTGCATGCAATCGGCAACGCGATTGCAAAAGAAAAAAATCTTAAAGTTCGTTATATCACCTCAGAAAAATTTACCTCGGATTTTGTTTCTGCGTTACGCACGCGTACCGTCGAAACTTTCCGCGAACGCTACCGTTCCTATGATGTTCTCCTCATTGACGATGTTCAGTTTATGGGGGGCAAAGAAAAATCGCAGGAAGAGCTTTTCCATACATTCAACGAACTCTACAGCCAAGAGCGACAAATCGTATTTGCCTCTGACAGACCGCCCCGCTCTATCCCGGAGCTGGAAGAACGGCTGCGCTCTCGCTTTGAGGGAGGCATGATTGCGGATATTCAGCCGCCGGATTTTGAAACCCGCCTTGCGATTATTCACAACAAGGCCAAAGAACGAGGATGTTCACTGGACGAAGAAACGGCACGATCGATCGCAGAAAATGTCCACCGCAACATTCGGGAGCTTGAGGGAGCGCTCAACCGAGTTCTCGCTGAGGCAAAAGACAGCGCTATACGTCTGTCTTCCCGTCAGGTACGACGCATGCTTGCCAACAACAATAACGATAGCCAGCACAAAGTCACCTTTAAGGACATTGTGCACTGCGTCTCCCGCTATTACGATCTTGAAGAAAAAGCGCTGTTTGACAAAACGCGGCGACAGGAAGTGGTACGGCCCCGACAGGTGGCTATGTATCTTGCGCGCGAGGTGCTTAAGCTGTCGTTTCCCTCTATTGGTGTTAAGTTTTCTGGGCGCGATCATACTACGGTCATGCACGCATGCACCCGCATTCAGGAAGAAATAAATTCCTCCGGCCCTATTACAGAAGAACTCCAAACATTACACAATACGCTCCGTGAATATGAAGAAGGTGGGGAAGACGTGTAGAGAAGCCGTGTGGATTAACGGGATAAATAAAACACAGATAAAAATAACGCCTTTCCCTTCAACAATTCTTCCCTCTGTTTTCCACACATAATTCCCATGGTTTTTTATTTTGTTTTCAACAATTTTTTCCTAAATTACATAATTTTCCACACCCCTAATAACAATAACAAATAAAATAGTATTTATTATATTTTATTATAGTCATGCTGATTTCTGTCGAACGCAATCAATTTCTTAAGGGGCTTTCAATTATTGAACACGCTATTGGGCGTTCTCCAACGCTTCCCGTGTTAGGATACGTTCTTTTAAAAACCGTAGATAATATTCTTGAACTTACCGCAACAAATCTTGAACTTTCTATTACCACGCGCATTTCCGCAAAAATTCAAACCCCCGGCGTTATAAGCGTTCCTTATCGAACACTTGGAGGACTTCTACACAATTTATCTCATGCAATAATTGAGTTAAAAGGAGTTCGTGAAACACTGGAAATTAATACACCTGCACAAAAGGCAAAAATTCAAGGAGGAGCAGTTAATGAATTTCCACTTATTCCGGACGTCAAAACAAAAAACATTATTCGCTTCCAAAATCCGCATACTTTAACAGAAGACCTTGATTCGGTATTGCCTGCGGTGGCAGCAAGTGATGTACGGCCTGAACTTAACGGAGTGCTTTTGGAGGTAGGGGAGGAGGAAACGGTTTTTGCAGCAACCGATACCTTTCGTTTAGCCGTAAGATCCACGAAAGACGTAGAGGCAAAAGAGCCAAAAGTTGCAATTCTACCAAAACGAACCGCGGAGGTTCTTTCAAAACTTATGCGGGATGCTAAACACGTAGACGGACACCTTTCTCTAACCCAAGCTCTCTTTACGGACGGCACCACCAGCATAGTGTCACGTTTAATTGAAGGGTCCTTCCCTGATTTTTCCGCAATCCTTCCGAAACAAGAAAGCGCAGCAATTCGTCTTTCACGCGAGGAATTCTTACAGGAATTAAATGCCGCTTCGCTTTTTACCAGTCGCCTCAACGATGTTTCGCTTACAATTCAACCACAAAAAGCAAATCTTTTGATTTCCGCACACAACCCCGACATAGGAGAATATGAAACGGCAGTAAAAGGGGCTGCACATGGGCAAAAAATAACCCTTGCATTTAATTATCGTTATCTCATTGATGGCCTTGCCGGATTCAGCGGCGACCAACAGATTGATTTTGTGTTTGTAGGAGAAGGCAAGCCCGGCCTTATGCGGCCGGCCAACACAAAAGACGAGCGGAATGTATATCTTGTAATGCCCATCCGTACAAACGCGTAGCATGCCCTATTCATTTCGGAAGGCGCTCGAGGAACGGAAAACCCATTCTGCGGCTCTCCGTCAGGCAGAAGAGTGGCGCGACATAAAACACGCGTGGCAGATGGCCACGCGTGTTGTGTTTGGGAAAAAGCACAACATTTTTCGGACTCTTCGTATCGTTCGTTTCTCTAACGGCACTCTTGAAGTTGCTTGCGGCCATGCGGCAGAATGCGCCTCTGCTCGTTTACAGGAGCGAGAACTTCTTTCGGCGCTTAACCGGATTCTTGGGGAAACACTAACGGTGCATTCATTGCGCTTCCACCTTGAAGGTTAAGCGTGGTTGTGGTTTCCCCGCGGTTTCCCCAGGGGTCAAAGGCCCGAACAGTAAGAGTGACCGCGTCTTGTGATGAGGGCGCAGAAATCTTAACGCTCCCGGAATAGTAATCGGTTTGGCCTTGTCGTAAAAGGGTTGTCGCAAAAATCCCATCAATAAAAACAATTACCTGTGATATTCCCAATGGCGCTTGTGCAGAAACACGCACGGTAACGTTCGATTTGTTTTTGATGCTCGATTCGGAAAACGGTTCGAGAATAAAGACATTCGGCTCGTTTTTTGGAACGTGGATGTCGTCATAGTCCTCGGGTGGGTGTTCTTGCGCGGATTGGGCAAGCGTAGGATCCGAAGAGATCCATTTTTGAACTGCCTGTTCCCAATTAGCAAACTGAGGATCCTGATATGGATTGTCGGGCGGATCGCCCCGTGGATCGCTCCGATTTATCCAAAAAAGCGTGTCGTGCACAACTCGATATACGCGCTTTTCGGTCCATTCGGGAGGCGTGCGCTCCGTTGCTTTTTTTCCGGATGCCCGATCAACAAACACGGTTTCTTCAATTGCCCATTGACCATTAAGAATTGGCTTGTCGGTTGAGACGGGTTTGGGCGGGATAAATTTTTCAGAGGGAATCTCGGCAAGCGCTGTTTTCATAAATTGATTCCAGATTGGTGCCGCAACCACGACTCCGTCAGCGCCACGTTTCATTGGAGAGTTATCGTTATTGCCAACCCATACGCCCGTAACAAGTGAGGGGGTATAACCAACAGTCCAAGCGTCCCGAAAATCTTGGTGTGTTCCCGTTTTTGCGGCAACCGGTCGGGAGCCAAGCGTGAGGGGAGAATTTGTACCAAATATGGGTGCGCGGGCATTGTTGTCGGAGAGTATGTTGGTGATCTGTCGCGCAATCTCTTTGTCCAACGCTTCTTTCTCTTCGGCTTTTCTTTCATATAATATCTTGCCCTGCGCATCTTCAATCTTTAAAATAGCGCCCGATGGTACCCGTATTCCATCATTGGCAAATACGCCAAACGCTCCGGTCTCTTCCAGGAGCGTTACCGCTCCTCCTCCTAAAACCAAGGCAAGGCCATACTCGTCTGGGCGGGTGAGCGTGGTTACGCCCAGGCGTTCTGCAAGTTTTATGGCATTTTCTACACCTGCAAGATAAAGCATTTTGACAGACGGAACATTTAAAGAATTTGCAAGCGCTTGGCGTGCGGTTATTGGTCCCATGAAGGAGCCGTTGTAATTTTGCGGACGGTAGGATTTGGCGCCGCCTGTGGCAAATTCGGTTGGAACATCAAACAAAACAGTTTCAGTAGTAAACCCGCGTTCGAGCGCAGCAGCATAGACAACGGGCTTGAATGAAGATCCTGGTTGGCGTTGTCGTATCGCAACATTTACCTTGCCATCAATGGCGTCATCGAAGTAGTCGACCGATCCTACAAGAGCGAGGATTTCTCCAGATTTTGGGTCAATTGCCACGAGTGCCGCATTGGTTGCACCCCATCGTTCAATGCGCGGCCTTAAGTCGGTAATATTTTTTTCTGCGATTTCTTGTAGCTTCCAATCAAGTGAGGTGGTAATCCGTAAACCACCCCGCTCAAGGAGTTCAGTACCCACAAGCCGTTCTGCTTCTTCGCGCGCGAAAAAGACAAAATGGGGTGCTTTAATGTTGGTGCGCAGTGGTGCAAACATGGTTTCCTGTTCTCGCGCTTTTGTGCCCTCGTCATGGGAGATATACCCAAGCTCTTCCATGCGGTCTAGGATATGGTTTCGGCGCGCGATCAGTTCCTCTGCATGGGAACCATACGGGGAATAAAACGAGGGGGCTTTGGGAAGCGCTGCCAAGGCGGCCGCTTCATCGAGCGTTAAGTCAGAGACGGGTTTATTAAAAAACATTCGCGAAGCCGCTTCGGATCCATAGATGTTGGAACCATAAGGAATTTGGTTAAGATATGCTTCCAGAATTTCTTCTTTGGAGTAACGCAATTCAAGTTCCAGCGAAAGGACGATTTCTCGGATTTTTCGTGCAGGGGTTTTCTCTGGAGTAAGCACGGCGTTGCGCACAAGCTGTTGTGTAATAGTGGAGCCCCCCTCGGCGAATTCGCCTTTAAAAATATCGCGCAAGGTTGAGCGGATAACGCCGGGGATATCGATACCAATATGGTGAAAGAACTGATCGTCTTCGGCCGCAAGGGTTGCGTTTACTAGATACGGCGAAATTTCATCAAGCGCTACAACGCGCCGACGCTGTTCATTAAAGAATTCAAACAGTAATACATTCCCTGTACGATCGAACACCTGAGTTGTTTGTTCAATATGACGTTCGGCAAATGCGGCGGGTGTCGGGAGATCGCGAATACTCCAGAGCACAAAGACAATAGCCGCAAGCAGAAGGATTCCTGTTGCAAGGGCTATGCGTTTAATGAGTTTCTTAGGTATCATCTAAATTCTACTTTCTCATAGCTTTTGGTTGGTTGCAACGTAAGCATTTCTTGCGCACAATAGAGAGATGAGGCCTTTTCCCCATGGCGAACTTGCGTCTTTCCTTTCTCGGGGGGTTGACGATATTGTTTCGCGAGACGAAGTTAATCAAATCCTAAAGAGCACAAAGCCGGTGATCGTGAAATACGGCATTGACCCAACAACCGCCCAGCTGCATCTTGGATATTGGGTTATTTTCCGGCGCCTTAAGAAGCTACAGGCCCTTGGGCATACCGTGGTTGTGGTGTTGGGCACGTTTACCGGACGCTTCGGCGATCCTACCGGAAAAACCAAGGCACGTACTCTTCGGGAGAAGCGCGAAGTAGAAGGCGTTGCCCGATCCCTTTCTATTATGGTCAAAAAAATATTGGCGCCATCTCGTACCAAGATAACGCAAAACGCGCGATGGCTTGACGCAATGTCTCTTGATACGTTTTTTCACCTTCTTAGTCATTTCACGGTGGGACAGATGCGCGAGCGAGATCTTTTTCAAAAGCGTGAGCATGCAGGTAAAGAAGTATATCTTTATGAGTTTTTGTATCCAATATTGCAGGCATATGATTCTGTAGCAATTAATGCCGATCTTACTATTGTGGGATCCGATCAATTATTTAACGAACTTCAGGCGCGGAAGCTCCAGCACAGTTTAGGACGGAAAGCACAGGGCATCATTACGCTCAAACTCTTACCAGGCACTGACGGCAAAGAAAAAATGTCACAATCGCTTGGCAATGCCATTAACGTGTTTGATTCTGCGGAGGAACAGTTCGGTGCGCTAATGTCTATTCCCGATGCTGCTGTGCCAATATACGCGGAACTTCTTTCGGATTTTGAGCTCGCACCTCTTGTGCGCGCAAGCGCAAAAGGCGGTATTGCCGCACGCGATGCTAAAATGAGGGTTGCCGAAACTGTTGTTGCTGAAATCCATGGCACGCATGATGCGGCTCGCGCGAAAGAACGGTTTGTGGGGCGTTTCCGAAAACATGAGGTTACGAGTCATCCGTCAGCAAAAATGGGTGCGCATACCATCGTTGATGTTTTGGTGGAAATAAAAATGGCTTCGTCGAAAAACGAAGCGCGACGGCTTCTTAAACAGCGGGGCGTGAAGATTAACGGAAATATAATTACAGACGAACGTCACGCCGTTTCGCATCAAGACGTTATTGCGGTTGGCAAACGAAGAACCGTAAAAGTTATACGTAAGACCGGATAAGCCACGGTGGTTCACGTACGATGCGGCTTCATTTAATGCAAACAGGACACAAAACCCCGGCACGTTCTTTCGTGCCGGGGTCAGTGTTATTCCTCGTTTCCGAAATCTTCTTCCTCTTCCTCGTCGTCGACATCTTCTTCAGGCACATCAGCGGTTTCGCTTTGGTCGTCTTTTTGTGACGTGACCACAAATCGTTTAAGTAAAGCATCTGAGGCCATAAAATTCACCTCCTTTTCAAAAGTTCCCCCATATGGATCGCGGGGGCACCTAGATTAGATAAATGATATTTTCTACTACCTATTATTGCCGTGCTTCTATATTGCCAAACAAAAAGGCGTGGTCAAAGGATAGATCTGGGGATAAGCCCAAATTGTTTATTGGGAGCACACGGATCGTTTTAGGGGGTATATGTATAAAGACGCGAAGACCCCACAATAGCAATGGCTAAAGCGTCTGCGGCATCTGGGGGGCTTGGAGGTTGCGAAAGATCCAGCAGCTTCGCTACAGTTTCTTGAATTTGGCGTTTTGAGGCAGAACCGGTTCCGCAAATCGCCTTTTTTACGGATGCTGGCGATAATTCCACAACGGGAAGTTTTCGGTCGGCTGCAGCAAGCAGCACAATACCCCTTACGTAAAGCGTTTTGAACGCGTCCCCACGCGCCTGTCCCCAAAACACCTTTTCCAAAACCACTCGGTCTGGACGCGTTTTCGTAAGGAGACCGTTAATTTCGTGGCTAAAAAACTGTAATCGCTCACCAAGCTCCCCGCCTTTTGGTGCGATAACCCCAAACGTTATTGCCTCGGGTCGTGCGCTGCCAGTCACTACGCCAAAGCCGGTGCGGGAAAAACCAGGATCGATACCAAGGACCATCATAAGGGATAGTGAATATGGGGTAGAGAGTAGAGAATGGCTTATATTATGTTGGACCAGATTTGTTGAATATCGTCATGATTGTCAAGCGCTTCAACCAGCTTCCCGAAAACATGTTCGTCGGCACCTGACAAGGTAATCGGCTGGGTTGGTTTCCAGCCAAGGGTTATATCTTCTACGGCGACTCCGCGATCTTCACACGCGCGACGTACGAGATCAAGCTTTTGCGGGTCTTGAACTACCACCTCAATCGTATCGTCTTTTTCAATGTCATCCGCCCCGGCATCCATCAAAACAAGTTCAAGCTCGTCGTTCTTCTTGTCCTGTTTTGTAGGGTCAATAGTTATAAATCCCACACGCCGAAACGCCCACCCAACGCCTCCCTCTGCCGCTGTTTTGGCACCACTTATTTCCAAAAGATGCTTTATCTCGCTCACCGTGCGGTTTTTATTATCGGTTATGCCCTCAATGAGCAGGAGCGATCCAGCGGGTCCCACGGCCTCGAGCAAAAACGGTTCAAGCGCTCCTCCCTCTAGGGTTCCGCTGCCGCGCGCTATTGCGCGTTCTATATTCTCTTTTGGCATATTGAGCGTTCGTGCCCGATCAATCTCCATGCGTAGTTTTGCATTCGCATTTGGGTCATTTCCGCCTTCACGAGCCGCAATAGAAATTGCGCGGGAAAGCTTACCAAACATTTTCCCGCGTTTTTTATCGGCAGTTTCTTTTTGATTTTTGATATTTGACCATTTGGAGTGGCCGGACATAGGACAGGGATTGGGGGGTTAGGGAATAGGGAACAGAAATCGGGGAATGGGATTATAATTTAATGCGATAGAAAACGACGCCGGCGCCAGCAAGGAGCGCAAGGGCTACAGCTCCAATAAGGGGAAGGTTTGCGCCGAGAGGCGAGGATGGGTTTGAAGCAGCGGCTTGAAGCGCTAATGCCTCGCTTTCATTATCATCTGTAGTTGAGGGTTTAGCATCGGAAGGCAAAGAAGGAGCCGTGGTTTGTGAAGTTTTTGGCGATGCGCTTTTTGAAATTGTGCCTGTGTTTTGCGCGGGAATTGTAGGAGCTTGAGCCGGTGGGGTCTGTGCAGACGCCGTTTCTCCGCCCGACGCTGTTTGCTGATTGCCAGTTGCCTTTTTCTGATTGGCCGCATTTGGTGTGGGCTTGCTCGTCCATTCCCAGGTGTCGCCGAAACGCGCAAGCGCCAACCCTTCAGCGCTCTCATTATAGCGTATTGCGTCGTGTTGTTGGCCAGACGGATCAATGAGCCGTACCGTGTCGCCGTCTGTGTTATTGAGCGTCAGTTTTGTTTGCGAGTAATAAAAAGCGCGGTATTCTCCCGAAACGAGAGAGGTTCCTTCGGGAATAGTCCAAGGGCCGGTTGTGTTGCCGTCTTGATCATCAAGTCGCCATCCCGATACGTCAACTTGGGCTGTGCCAGTGTTTACGATTTCAATAAACTCGTTTTCGACATCCCGGCCATCAGGATCCGGGAGGAGTTCGGAGAGAAAAACCTGCGTGGTGTCATAATCTGGAGGCGGTTCCGGATCTGTTGTGGGTGCCGGATCCGGCGATGACGGATCCGGTATCGGTGGTTCTTGCTCCTGGGGCGGGGGAGGAGTTTGTTCTTGCGGCGGCTCTTCCTGTTGAACGGAGGAATTTGGCGCTTTTGGCGTTCCTCCGGCGCTCATGCTTGTTTGCCAGTTGTCTGAAGCGGTGCGCTCCATGGTTTGTTTGGTTGTATTGTCGCCCGCAGGCCATCCAGAAAAAGCGTCAATCGTTTGTACGGTATTGTTATCAGCGTCTTTCAGTAAAAGCACTTCTCCGCTATTTGAAAGCGCGCCGGTATAGATTTGGTCGGCGGTAATCGTGGGAATGGTTTCGTCATCCGTACGTTCGAGCAAAAAATACCCCCTGGCCGAAATAGTTCCGGAAAGCAATATAGTTGGTGTCCCGTCAGCGGCCTCAATAGTCCAGCCGGAAAGATCCACTGATTCACTTCCAAAATTTGCAAGCTCAATCCATTCATCCGCCGTACTCGTTGTTGTCCCCATCCATGCAATTTCGTTTATCACCACGTTGGAATTTGCAACAGCCGAAACCGGCACCATCATTCCTGTTGCCATCCCCATTGCTGCTATTGTTATGACGGCCGATTTTTTCATACGTAGCTTCTTTAACGGATGTTTCCGTGTTAGTCAAGTTGTTAATAGTAGTAGCGGTGTTTTCTTATCTGAAATATAATTCCGCCCTCCCGGGCGGCTTCGTTTTTTTATCTTTGTTTTCCTCACGCGAGCACGAGCGGCGGGGCTGCGAGCGCTCTTTATTATTTTATCACCCTGGAAGCAGATGGGGTGCGTTAAGAAAAGTGTCGCGCAGCTCGAGCGGGCATGGATGGGCGCGTTCGTGGTTCGTAAGCTGAAAGCTTCGCGCCCAGAGCGAGCGCGAGCGCCAAGCCGCAGACGCCTCGCTGGGGCGGCTGACGGCGTCTTTTCGAAACGCGCCCCATCTGCCCCACCTCTCTCATGGCCAGGGACGGTTCCCTTTTAACGCGATCCGCTGCGCGCGCGCGATAATCTCTTTTACTACTTCCGGCCGGTCTACCTGCTCAAACGTAAACACGTTTAACTCGCCTGCAGTTTGCGCGCGAATAGTTCCAAAATGAAGTAGGGTTTCCACAAGACCTCGTTGTTCTATCGTAACATCCTGCAGTCGTGAGAGATTTAACTCCGCAACCGTGCGGTTAAACATGCCCTTTTGTTCAATATGTACAATCCGTTCGTTGGTAATAATAAAGACGTCGTAATAATAGTTAATCATGCCGGCAAAGAGCCATAGCCATACCGTCCATTCAAAAAACCCGGAAAGAAACACATACGGCGTGATAAGCGCGCCACGAAGGATTTCAAGTTTGGGAGCCGCAAGAATTGCTGCGCCAAAAAGCGGCCCAAGCAGCAAAAGAAGCGCGGCTGCCCAAGTTGCGGCAAATACAAACCACGTTTTTCTTCGAACGGCTAAAATATCTTCATTCTTGTGGAGTTCAATCATTGGTTAGCAAATAGGGATTAGAGAATAGAGAATAGGGGCTATTGTTGGAGGAGTTCGGGCAGGGAGCTCCAGGGAGTGGCAAGAAATGATGCAAGAATCAGAATAGCCCAAACAATGGTGCCGACAAGAAATAAAACAAGCAATTGCCTCGAACGGTCGCCCTGGACCGCATATTTTTTAATATGGTATACGATGGCTGCAGAAACTGCGCCAAAAAATAAAAGACCCAAAAGCAGAAAAGCGGCGGCGAGGAAAAACATATTCTATAAGGGAATAGGGAGTAGGGAATAGGGAATAAAACTAGAAGAGCTTCGTATTTCTGTTGTCAGGGGGTTTGAGACCCAGGTGTTCCCAGGCCTCGGCCGCTGCTACGCGTCCTCTCGGGGTGCGCAGCACGTATCCGATTTGCATAAGATATGGCTCGACAAAATCAAGGAGCGTATCCTCTTCTTCAGAAAGCGAGGCGGCGAGCGCCTGGATGCCGGCTGGCCCACCCTTAAATTTTTCTATAAGAATACGCAGGTATTCCCGATCGAGCTTATCGAGCCCTTTTTCGTCTATTTCCAGCATCGAAAGCGTCCGTTCGGTAGTGACGTCGTCGATGTTTGGCGATTTCGTGCCACCTTCAACTTGCGCCACATCCCGTGCGCGTTTTAAAAGCCGGTTGGCAATGCGAGGCGTTTGGCGCGCGGCTTTTGCGATGCGTTTTTTCGCTTGCGCGTCCAAAGATACCCCAAGCAATCGGGCGGATCGCCCAAGGATTTCTTCAATTTCGTCATCCGTATAAAAATCTAAACGAAATGCCTGACCGAATCGTGATCGGAGGGGGGAAGACAAAAGCCCTACGCGCGTGGTCGCGGCGATTAATGTGAACGGCGGAAGATTCAATTGCAGTGTACGCGCAGCTGTGCCTTTGCCAAGAATAATATCTAGCGTCCGCGCTTCCATCGCGGGGTACAGCACCTCCTCCACCATGCGGGGAAGTCGGTGGGCCTCATCGATGAAAAGCACCTCGCCTGGTTCAAGATTTGTAAGTATGGACGCAAGATCACCAACGCGTTCGATGGCGGGGCCGGAAGTTACGCGCATGGTTGCTGTCATATGTTTTGCAATAAGATGTGCGAGCGTTGTTTTCCCAATACCCGCGGGACCGTGCAGTAATATATGGTCAAGCGTACCTTCTCGTAAGCGAGCGGCTTGTATGGCGATAAGCAAATTTTCTTTTGCCTGTTTTTGGCCCACATATTCCTCGAATACTTCTGGGCGAAGCGTTAATTCAAGGGTCGGATCTTGCGCTAAAGGGGCGCGAGGGCGTTCGCTTTTTGGCATATGGGATAGTTGACAAAAATATAGAAATCTGCTATAATTCTTTACAGAGGAGCGTTTGGCGAGTTGCCGGCCCCGGCTCCGGTCGGGGAGGGGATATCCTGGCGGATGGGCCATCAGGCCTTGGCTCGATGGTTCCTCGAGGATATCCTTCCTCGTGGTTCCCAAGCCAAGAGATTTTCCGGCAACTCGCCGAGCGTTTCTTTCGATTCGTCCCTCTTTGAGGGGCGATCTTTATTTTATTTTGAAAAGCTCCTCCATATCTTCAAGTGGTCCGGTGACGCGTTCAAGTTCTGCCGTATCGGTAGTGCCATCCAAGACGCGCAGCAGGCCATCCTGTTGCATGGTTACCATTCCACGTTCGGCTGCGGTCTTGCGAACCTCAAAAGTGGATGGCTTTTTAAGTGTAAGCGATTCCATTGCAGAGTCCATGGGGAATAATTCAAAGATGCCTACGCGGCCGCGATAACCGGTATTGTGGCATGCGGCACATCCTTTTGCGTAAAAGAGCTCAAGCCCCTTTGAAAAGGTCGGCATAAGTGGCGCGGGAAGGCCCGCAAGAGCTTTTTTGATTCGACTCGTCATTTCCTCATTTAGGGTGGCGCTCGTTGCGCATTCTTTACAAAGACGGCGCAACAGCCGTTGTCCTATAATAAGCGAGAGTGCGGGCGCGATGGTTTCTGGTTTTGCGCCAAGCTCAATAAGTCGCGGTATGGCTCCTGGGGCATCGTTGGTATGGAGCGTTGAGAAAACGAGATGCCCGGTAAGTGCTGCTTGTAACGCGATGTTTGCGGTTTCTATATCACGCACCTCTCCTACCAAAACATAGTCCGGATCCTGCCGTACGATCGAGCGCAGCCCAACCGCAAATGTGTATTTAGCTTCTGTATCCACTTGCGTCTGTTCAATTCCCCGAATGCGGTACTCGATAGGATCTTCGATCGTAATGATTTTTACTTTTGGCGTGGTGACGTGGCGTACCAAGGCATACAGCAGAGTAGTTTTTCCGGATCCGGTGGGACCGGTGGTAAGAATCATTCCATTTGGTTGTTTTAACCCTTCCCGAATTTTTTCCAAAAGATCTTGCCGCAGCCCAAGCTCCTCCAGGCTTAACAGGTTTCGCGGGTTTAGAATCCGAAGCGTTACAAACTCCCCGTATTTTCCCGGAAGGGAAGATGCGCGGATTTCAATATCTTGTTGTTCTACATGGATGGTGAAGCGGCCATCTTGCGCGCGATCTCGTACATTAAGTTTTAATCCCGCAAGAAGTTTAAGGCGTTCCAGCACCAGGTTATACATTTCTTGTTCAAGCTCGGCGATGTCTTGCAAAATACCATCTATACGGAGACGAACAAGCGATTTTTTTTCTTGGGGTTCGATATGGATATCTGAGGCATCGGCAAAAAGCCCTCCTGCCAAAACAAGATTCACCGCAACTCCAAAATCTCGCGGTTCGATCTGTTGCAACAGTTTACGCAGCTCATCAAGCGCATTCAGTTGTTTTTTAAACGCTGCGATATCCGCGCTTGAGATGCTTACTTCTCCAGAAATGCGTTGGCCCCCACGAGCATATTTTTCATATTCTGAAAGAAGTTCCAAAAAACCACTTTGCGAGATAACGGAAAGTTTTGGTTTAAGGCCCTGTTGTTCAAGCTCCTCCAAAAACTCTTTTGTTTCTTTACGTTCGGGATTGGGGGTTATGATACCAATGCCATGGTCTTCTTGGCTATACGGGAAAGCCAGGGCTTGCGTAAGCTTCTCTTTTGGATAACGGGACAACACCATGCTGTCGATAGAGACGCTTTCGTGTTGTGTAAAGGGAAGCTTGAGGCGTTGGGCAAGCTCTCGACCCCGTTCTTCCTCTTCGCGCCTGTGTAAAGCCGAGATTTTTTTTGCAACTGCATTTCGATCGTTCGTGCCGAATGTGTCTGGCATTAGTTCTATTGTACCATATTAGACGCGGACGTACGCTGACTAAACGCTGACTTACGCGGAATCTCACACCCACACATGATAGTAGTTTACCGTAGCGCAGGATGTGGTGAGCGTCAATCGTTTCTTGACGAATTAACCGGTTTTTGTTATCCTCATCGTGGCAGTTTGACAATAGGAAAAGGAAAAAAAGATGACGCTTTTTGAGTTGATCGAAAAGAAGTTGAGGTTTGCTTCTGTTAATACCGAGTCATGGGCGGATGTAGAAAGAGTTATCATCTGGTCTGTGCCGCATAAGCCCCGATTGGATTTTTATCACCATATGGCTCCGCGTGCCGTTACGCCCGGAGAAGCAAAGCACTTATTTAAAAACGTAACCATTAATGGGGCCTCCTCGGGAGATGACACCCTCCCTGATTTTACGGTTATCACGAAACGATTCGTGGTCTTTGTTGATCATCGTCAGCATTCTGCGCCGAGCACATATATCGGTCCGCGCCGTACGCATGACGTACTCACAGCAGCTCCGCGTCAGCCAATACTATAATCCGCCCCCAAAAGGCGGCATTTTTTTGGATCTAAGATACAATAGAGGCAATGGTGACGAAAAACGATAACGAATTGGTTGCGCTTGGAAAAAAGACAGGAGAAGCCCTGCGCCAACAAAAAAACGGTCCCCTGGTTCTTGCTTTGGTAGGGGAGCTGGGTTCCGGCAAAACCACATTTGTGCGCGGGCTTGCGAAGGGCCTTGGTATTCGTGCGCGCATTACCTCGCCAACGTTTGTGCTGGCGAAACGGTATCGTGTGCCCGCGATAAGAAACAAGAAACAAGAAACAAGAAACAAACAAGATACAAGATACAAAAAACAAGAAACAAACCGGCAATACTTTTGGCACATGGACGCGTATCGGCTAAAAGATGGGCGTGACCTTGCGGGCATTGATTTTGAGGAAATAGTAAGCGACTCCGCAAATATTGTTGCCATTGAATGGGCAAACAAAATAAAACGCGCGATTCCGAAAGGCGCGCGCTGGATTCGTTTTTTCCATTTACCCGGCAATCGCCGCAAAATAATTTTTTCGATGGAATAAAAAAGAGGGAATATGAAATAAGGAGTAAGGATTCCGCGGCTGTCAGCGGAGAATTCACGAAACTTGCTTTTTCGGAGATGGGGTGATAAGCTCTGAATGAAGGAAATTGAAAAAAGAAGAGAGAGGAAGAAATATGGCCCATTCTGTTTCTGCAGCACTTTGCTTTCCAGAATACGTAGCCTTATTTCAGGATGCTTTGCAGGCTGGCGAGAAAGATCGGGTTGCGACCGTAATAACCATTTACGCGCGTCATATTGCCGATGCGGTGCGCAATGACCGCGCAGAAAACCCCGTGAAGGCGTGGGAAGAACTCATGCAATTAAGCAAGGATTTGTTTGAAATGCACACGATTGCCAATCGGCTCATTCTGTCCCGCAAGAACGTGCCCGATAGCGCGTTGGTCCATGAAGCAAGCGGTAGCATGCGAGCATTGCGCATGCTTTGTGGAGAATATATGCTGACCGTGATTCCTTCCGCCGTTCTTGATGAAGCAAGAAAGTACCGTACGATCCTCCTTGGTCTTCAAGGCGTCAATGATAAATGGTTAGATGAACTGCCGTCATTGTCCGGGTTTTCATCTGCGGAAACAAAATCCGCAGTTCATGCATTGAACCGTTACGGGTTTATTCAGATGACTAATTTTGGGAAAAAGCGCGGCAAGAGCCGTTTCGCAGTATCGCTTCTTCCCTTAGGGGAGGATGCCATAAAGTACACGCAATAGTTTCCGTAATCAAACCGCCCTCGTGGGCGGTTTCCTTTTTCTTTCCCTCTTCCTCCATTTTTGCTCAAAGCGAAGAACGCAAGAATATGTCATGATGAAAAATAAGCAGCACGAGGGATGCGACGAGAAAAGTTCAATCTCTTTTCTTTTTCCTTTCCTCTCTCTGTCAGCAAGATATGTCATAATAAGAAGCGAGCAGCAGGAAAGAGCGCGAGGGGCGGGACGCCGAGCGGCCTTAAGGAACGGAAGGATCCCTTGCAGACGCGAGGCGGCCTGCCCGAGCGCTTTGCTATGCCAACGCATCTCCTCATCCTCGACACCTCTTCGCTTTTCTTTCGCGCATTCCATGCGCTTCCTTCGCTTACCTCCGCATCTGGAGAACCAGCGGGGGCCGTCTACGGTTTTTTAAGTTTGCTGTTTAAAGCAGTTGAACAACTTAAGCCAACCCATATTGCAGCCGCCCTTGACCTTCCTGGTCCTACCGTGCGCGATAAGATTCTCCCCACCTATAAGGCAAATCGGCCAGAAATTGATCCCGAGCTTTCCTCGCAGCTTGCCCACATGCCGGAGGCCTTGCGGGCACTTGGTATTTTGGGTTTTGCATCCGAGGGCTACGAAGCAGACGATGTTATTGGGACGATTGCGGCAAAAGTGCGCGCGAGCCACTCGGCTGCAAATATCACCATCTTAAGCGGAGATTTGGACACCCTGCAGCTTGTTGATGACAAAATCTCTGCCATTGTCCCCAAAAAAGGGATTTCAGAAACCGTACGTTACACACCCGCCAAAGTAGTTGAGCGCTTTGGCATCGGTCCGGATCTTGTCACGGCCTTCAAGGCGATCAAAGGTGATCCGTCAGATAATATTTCCGGTATTGCGGGCATTGGCGAAAAAGGGGCGGCTGCCATTTTGCAAAAAACAGGGTCACTAAAAAAAGCGCAACAGCTTTTGTGTAAAGACCAACCGCCTAAAGAGCTTGTGCGGTATCAAAAAGCATTCTGTGCAGCACAAAAAAACCTTCCGGTATTATTGCAACTTGTTACTATTAAAAAGGACGTACCTCTTGAGTTTTCATTGGAAGGATGCAGATTTTCTGGCTTTGACCGACCGGAGGTTGGGCAATTTCTGTCTCGTTTTGGTTTTGCCAGTTTGTCTGCGCGCGTACGAAACGCCAGTGCCTCGGTGCACAAACAGGCGCAGGGCGACGCATCGCTTGGAACATTCATTATAGAGCAGGAAAAATCGACTCATGCAGACATTGATCGTGCAGAAAACGCCGGACTTTTTTCCCACGAGATCGCCGAACTTGAGCGGACATTGATTCCCGTGATTTCCGACATGGAACGGCGCGGCATTTTTCTTGACCGAAAAACGCTTGGGCAACTTGGCGAAACATTACGAAACGAAACGCATGCCTTACAAGAGGACATATTTGTTAAAATCGGCCAGCGCATCAATCTTGCTTCTCCTGTTCAATTGCGCGCCGTGCTTTTTGAAAAGCTGGGTTTGCGGTCGTATCAGCGTACCGGAAAGGGGAAAACCTCGACCGCGGCAGCAGCGCTTGAGAAATTACATGGGGCGCACCCCGTAGTGGATGCGCTTTTGCGCTGGCGCGAACTTAATAAACTTATAACCACGTATGTTGATGCGCTGCCAAAACTTGTTGATATGCGTGACGGCAAAATCCACGCAAAATTCTGGCAATTAGGGACAGTAACGGGGCGCATCGCATCTACCGATCCGAATTTGCAGAATATCCCGATACGCACAAAAGAAGGTCGTGCCATTCGGGCTTCGTTTCGAGCGCAAGATGGGAGCATGTTCGTATCGTGTGATTATTCGCAAATGGAACTGCGTATTGCCGCGGTGTTGTCAGAGGACGAACGCCTTCTTGAAATTTTCAAACAAGACGGCGATGTGCACCGCGCCACCGCAGCCCGCGTGTTTGGAGTTTCAGAAAAAAACGTAACCGATGAAATGCGGAGTCGTGCTAAAACCGTAAATTTTGCGATGCTCTATGGCGCAGGATTTCGTCGCGTGGCACAAGAGTTACGGTTTTCGCAAGACGAGGCGCAAGCATTGCTTGATGAATACTTCGCCGCATTTCCGCGGCTGACTTCATGGATTGAAAAAACACGAGAGGGGGCACGGCGTGATGGGTTTATAGAAACGGCATTTGGTCGAAGACGCTATCTTCCCGATATTAGTTCAAGCGACCAGCGGTTGCGTGCGCAGGCAGAGCGTATGGCGACAAATACCCCCATTCAGGGGTGCGCTGCAGATTTAGTAAAAAGGGCAATGGTTGCATGTGCGCGCCAAGCACCTCGCGCACTTTTATTGGTACAGGTGCACGATGAGCTGCTTTTTGAAATCCCCAGCGACGTTATCAAGGATACAATTGTAACACTTCGCATCATTCTTGAAGGGATTTGGTCAGATGCGCCCGTATCTTTCCCGATAAAGATTTCTCGAGGATCGCGCTGGGGGGAATGGGAACAATAGCCCTTGCGCCTTTTTTTTGGTATACTATTGGTGTATGGCAAGGCTTCTTGTGGTGGAGGACGAAAAGGCGCTGGCGGATGTTTTAAAAACCAAACTCCAACGTGAAGGTTTCGACGTGGTTGTTGCCAATGATGGCGCCGATGGCCTCGCAAAACTGAAAACCGAAAAGCCGGATCTTTTA
>Ga0155096_101_pt2 | contig 42848 bp, 47 predicted proteins | sample RifCSPhighO2_01_FD_106064 | JGI IMG/M metagenome (GOLD analysis project Ga0155096, IMG submission 106064) | Candidatus Terrybacteria bacterium RIFCSPHIGHO2_01_FULL_48_17
GCCGCTGTACTGGTTTTAGGCCATCGCGCGCATCGGGTAATGCGCGCGAAACAATGACCGACATCGCGTAATCCAGATACGATGTTGTCATCTCTTCGGTAATCTCCTGTGGCGTAATCGTACCAATATTTTGTTCCACGGAATCTTTTTTTGCCATACCTACTGCTCTATTTCTATCTTAAGGGAGCTGCGTTGGTGCAACACCCGCTTCATTCTTGCGTTCTTCCAATGGAGCTTCATTCTTATTTTTTTCTTGTTCTAGTTCTGCCGCTATGATGCGTAAATGCTGCTGAAACCCAGACACCGCACCGCCCAGCGAGCTTCTCACAAAACTGCCGGGAGATTTTTCCCCTTCCGTGTTATCCGATTTTTCAAGAGCGCCTAACGATTTCATCTGCAACGGTAACAATAAAAGCCACAAAACAAAAAAAAGTATCCCGGCAATACCTGCCCCAAAAATTATAAGCCGCCACCGATCCTCCTCGGGAAGTGCGCGGATTCTTATAAAAAGATTCTGCATATTCCTATTTCTTAAAAATAACCGTTCGCATCCGATCCTGTTCGCGATCATTGGCTGCGATTTTGTATCGGAAAGAGGTTTGCTCCTCGGGATTTTTTGCCCCAATGAATTTTACCGCAGCGGCGACAACTTCAGGCGCGCCAACAGGGATAAAAACAGACGGCTCAATCTGATGCACCGCCTCAATGCCTTTAAGAACGGCTTCGCCCTCCTTATTACCTTTGCTGCCTTTATGCGCCATTACATATATCATGATATCTACCGTTCCTATTGCATCGATATGCTCGTCCTTCAAACTGCGTGCAACAGTAGGACTTAAAAGACAAACGCTGCTTTCGTCATCGGATACCACAAGCGCGTTTTCCCATTCCCCGGCTTTTTTAAATACCGGCACCGCTTTAATGCGAAAACCGGCACAATCATATTCACCGGGACCCTCAATAACAAACCCACGAGCTTCTGTCTGAGGAGGAAAAAGAATAACATCGGCACGCTCAAGCGCCCGGCTCGTTTTATCCTCTGCATACATGGCTAACCGCGCCTCTCCAGCATATTTTATTTGCAACTGAACACAACCAGCTCCACATTGGCCTATGGTCATAACGCTCTTATGGTAACATAAAAATTCACATACTGCACACTGGACATACGCCAAAAAACAATATATTCTGGGAAAACGCTGGCGTTCGTAAAGAAAGGAGGCGAAAAATGGAAATACCACAACCAACAACACAATTACCTTCCTCCGATGAAAGCTCGGAGGGATTAACGCAGCTATTTAATGAAGCGACGGCCCTGTTGCCGAAAATCGGAGAGATTGTTGAGGGTACCGTCGTTGCACGAGGTACGGCTTCAATTTTTGTTGATCTGGGCCCCAGAGGCACCGGCGTTATTTTTGGAAAAGAATTTTATGCCGCGCAAGAAGCGCTCAAGGATTACGCGATTGGAAATATGATTGTGGCGAAAGTAGTGGATACGGAAAACCAAGAAGGCCTTATTGAGCTATCGATCGCGGAAGCCGGAAAAGAGCTTGCATGGTCGCACATCAAGGAAACGCATCGTAACGGAAGCATTTTCTCAACAACGATCAAATCGGCAAATAGAGGCGGTCTCGTTGCGGATGTCGAAGGAACCGCAGCATTTCTTCCTGCTTCCCAATTAGGATTTGACCATTATCCCCACGTGGAAGGGGGCGACAAAGAAAAAATTCTTGAAGAATTGCGCAAGTTAATCGGCCAACAATTACGCGTAAAAATCCTGGACATTAATCCCAAAGAAGAAAAAGTGATCTTGTCAGAACGCGCCGCTGAACTCGACGAACTCCAGGAAGAATTGAACCAATTTCATGTGGGCGATGTCGTGGAAGGAAATATTTCGCGCATTGCGGACTTTGGAATATTCGTACGTTTTGGCCCGGATGAAAAACTTGAGGGCTTAGTACATACATCCGAGCTTGATTGGACACCAGTTCCTGATTTTCAGCAACACTACAAAGTAGGAAACAAGCTTAAAGTAAAGATAATTGATATTCAAGATGGAAGGGTTTCGCTCTCATTAAAGGCCTTGAAGCCCGATCCTTGGGCAAAAATAATAGAAAGGTTCCCAAAAAATACAAAAGTGTCGGCAGCCGTCGTGCGCATCACTACCTTCGGCGCATTTGTGGAATTAGCTCCAGGGGTTCAAGGATTAGTGCATATTGCAGAATATGGCTCGGAAAAGGCGCTTCAAGAAGCCCTCGAAGTCGGGAAAACCTACGATTTTCGGATGGCCGATATTGATCCGGAAGCGCGACGCATCAGCTTAAAACCGTGGCGAGAGCATGAACCCGAAAAAACTGAACAAGAACTAGCAACCTCAGAAATGAAAGGGGAAGAAATCCAACAAGAAGATGCGCCGAAAAAGACCGAGGAAAATTCCTAACAGAAAGACAACGGTTACTGCGTCAACCCCCTGCTTTGTATAAAGCGGGGGCTTGACTTATAAAGCGCGATACGATATAATATAAAAGTCACAATAGCTCTTTTAAATCGTGACAAAACGAAAGGGAAACGGGCAACAATACAACAAGGAGGACACTGATGAGGACAACCGCCACCAAGGCCGGCAAGCCGGCCGCTACGGCTCGCCCCAAGCGAGCCCGACAACCGAATACCGGGAAGGCCACGGCCTCAACCCCTTCCAACGAACCCAAGCCACAAGTGGCCCGGAAGCCCACACTTCATCGACCGAAGGTGACGGCAGCAGAACTCCTGAAGCAAGAGCGTAAGCTCGAACAGCAGGAGGAAATAACTGAGGCCGGCGATACACTCTCGGAACTGATCGAGATGCGCGGGCAACTTGCCGAGTTCGAGCGGGCCCGCGCTGCGCTTGAGCGGGAACACAAGAAGCCGTCGGCCGAATTCGTCGCGCTGGAACGCAAGTTCCGGGACGACGCCGAACGCCTCCAACACGATCTTGAGGCAAAGGGTGAAGACGTGGCCAGAATCGCGCAATTCCGTGCCGCTTCGCAGCGGCTGCGCGAGATGGCTCCTCGCCGACCGCACACGCACGGCCCTGACTGCGAACGACCGTGCAAGACGCCGGATCCGAACGCGGACTACGAGCCGCCCGCCGAAGGCGAATACATCGAGGCGATCCATGGGCTTTTGGAGGTCACTGACCACCAGTCAGTTGATCCCGGGGCCTATAAGCGCTTGGACGAGACCGATCAGCGCCACCTCGTGTTCTGCCCGTGCCGCGAGCACCGGCAAAACGAGTACATGCTGGACTTCGGTCGCGGGAGGAAGGCAACCTTCAGAGGAACCTTCTTCTCACTGGACTCCTACGGGAAGTCAAAGGCGATCCGGGCCAGCGTGGACAATGCTGTTCGCATCTACGCCAAGGTGCGGGAAGCGATCCGCGGTCAGCTCCGGGAGCTCAAGGACCTTGGGACGAAGGCCGTCACGGTGACAGCCGCTGACGTTCTCAACCTCGAGACCGAAGGCCTTGTCGCTGTTCCCGTGTTCTTCCGGAATCAGGAAGGCGACGATGCCGAGAAGCCGGCCGGCAACCTATTCCTCGAGTGCTCCGGCAACGAGGTGACCCTGCGCGCCGCGACTCACATCGGCATGCAGAAGATCCTATCTGACTGCATGGGCCAAACCCTCGCTGGCGGCCCCCGCAAGGACGGCAAGCCAGGTGTGTGGTTCGAGGGCCCGAAGCTTCTCATTTCCGTCCTCCAATCTGCTTGGGGGGTAGAACGGGAAGCGGCCCGGAGCGAGCGCGAACGCGCCCACAGCACCCTCACGATCCAGAAGGCCGATCCCGTTCGGGCCGTCGGCGTCGAAAAGCTCGAGCAGCTCGGCGAAAAACTGCGAAGCGAGGAGAAATCCCCGCGCCGCAAGCCCAGCCGCAAGAGCACTAGCGAAGCCGAGGGCGAGTCAAAGCCCAAGGCGCGCACGCGCCGACAAGCAGAAAAGCCCACCGCCGAGGTCGAGGATGAGGCCGATGTCGAAGCCGCAGCTAGCGCTGCTGCCTCGACCGACGCCGACCCCCACACCGAGCGGACATCATCTGGCAGCGAGCCGGAACAGACAGCCATGGCAGCGGCTCTGAGAGCCGCCGGCGTGGCGGCCGAGGAAGAGTCCGAGGCCACCAACTAGCCCTTTCGTTAACTCAACCCCCATCGTGCCCGCGATGGGGGTAATTCTTTTATCTATCCCGGTTTTTCTATATGACGCCAGCGTGTTACACTATACGCAGTGCCAAAACGTCGCTCTAAACGTTTACGAAAACAAAAGAAAAATAATCAGCCGCATATTATTGCGCTTGGCGGATCCGTAGTTGCGCCTGATGGAATTAATTTAGAGTTTATTTCAAAATTCGGGGCATTTATCAAACAAGCGGTGCGCCATGGTCACCGTTTTCTTATTGTCATTGGAGGCGGGGCGCTCGCGCGCGAATATCAACGGGCTGCAAAATCGCTTGCCAAAGATACTCCACAGATCGAGCTTGATACCATAGGAATGCGAGCAACAAGAGTAAATGCCGATCTTTTGCGTGTGGCGCTTGGAAAAAATGTACACCCAGAAATTGTCGAAAGTCCAGAAAGATTATTGCATATCCGTGATCCTATCGCAATTGCTGCTGGCTTTATGCCCGGCTACTCCACAGATACGGTTGCCATACGCATCGCAGAAGAAATTAATGCGGAGCGCGTTATTATTGCAGGAAGGCCGGCGTATGTATACGATCGCGATTTTATGCGCTACCCAAACGCAAAACCGTTCCGTTCGCTCACCTGGAACGCATACAAGAAGCTTATCGGGAAACGTTGGAAACCAGGCATGTCCTCACCCGTTGACCCGGTTGCGGCACAGCGCGCATCAAAATTCGGCATTGAGGTCGTGGTAGTTCGCGGAAACGACCTTTCCAACTTTGAAAAGGTCATTATGCGTAAGCCCTTTCGAGGAACGCGCATCAGCAGATAGTTTTGTTGGTTGCGGATATTAACAATATACGATATAACGGTCAAGTTACCCATGAAAGGATTTACTAAACAATTAATTGTTGTCATCGTGGTGCTTTTTGCGCTTTCCGCGATTTTTTCCATTATTTCAGCACGGCTTCAAAAACCGGAGGATATAGCCATCTCACAAGTTGCCACGGAGATTCAAGAGAAAAAGGTGAAACGGCTCGTAGTGGAATCAAATAAGGTCACCATTGAACGTACCGAAGGCCCCCGAGCACAAGCGAGGAAAGAAGATGAGTCATCCATTACCGAAACACTTGATCGTTTCGGCGTAAGCCCGGAGGAGCTGCGCAATATTGAAATCGTCACAAAAGAACCAAGCGGCATTGGAGTATGGTTGCCAACTCTTCTTTCCATTTTTCTGCCCATTCTTATTATTCTTGGCATTTTTTGGTTCTTCACAAATCGTGCACAACAATCAACCATGCAGGCATTCTCTTTCGGAAAAGTGCGGGCGAAAATCTTTTCATCCAGGGAACAAAAAGAACGAGCTACATTTGCCGATGTGGCAGGGGTACAGGAGGCAAAGGAAGAACTTCAAGAAGTTGTTGAATTTTTAAAGTTCCCGCAAAAATTTCTTACGATCGGCGCCCGCATCCCACGAGGAGTTCTTTTGGTGGGACCGCCGGGATCGGGTAAAACGCTCCTTGCGCGCGCGGTTGCGGGAGAAGCGGACGTCCCCTTCTTTCATATCTCTGGTTCAGAGTTTGTGGAAATGTTTGTTGGTGTAGGCGCTTCACGCGTGCGAGACCTTTTTGAACAGGCAAAACGTACCGCCCCGTCCATTGTGTTTATCGATGAAATCGATGCGGTTGGCCGCATGCGAGGTACGGGACTTGGAGGAGGACATGATGAGCGGGAGCAAACCTTAAACCAGATCCTGGTTGAAATGGATGGGTTTGATCGCGCCACCAATGTTATCGTAATGGCAGCCACCAACCGGCCCGATGTTTTGGACCCGGCCCTTCTACGCCCGGGGCGCTTCGATCGACACGTAATGCTTGATCAACCAGACATTAAGGCGCGTGAAGAGATTTTGCGCATACACGCAAAAGAAAAGAAGCTCTCCCCCGACGTTAATTTTCGCGCCATTGCCGAACGTACCCCGGGATTTTCCGGAGCCGATCTTGCCAATCTTATGAATGAGGCAGCCATCCTTGCTGCCCGCAGGAACAAACAAAACCTTACCCAGCTTGAGCTTTCAGAATCAATCGATAAGGTGATGTTGGGGCCAGAACGCAAATCCAAAGTACTTTCAGAAAAGGAAAAAGAAATCGCTGCATACCATGAAGCAGGACACGCGCTTATCGCCGCTTCAATCCCGGGAGCGGATCCCGTACATAAGGTTTCCATTGTTTCACGCGGCATGGCTGGCGGCTATACACAACAACTGCCTACCGAGGACAGGCGCCTTCATTCGCGTTCGGAGTTTCTCGCGCGGCTTGCAGTGCTTTTGGGCGGTTATGCGTCGGAGGAACTTGTCTTTAACGAATTAACAACCGGCGCATCAAACGATTTGCGCATCGCGAGTGATCTTACGCGAAAACTGGTTTGCGAATACGGCATGTCGGAAAAACTTGGACCGGTGGTCTATACGGAACGACAAGAAATGGTGTTTTTGGGCCGCGAACTTGCAGAAAAAACACATTATTCGGAAGAAATTTCCCAAATCATTGATAAAGAAATCGAGCGGGTAATTCGTGAAGCGCATCTTCGGGCAAAACGAATCCTTACCCAAAAAAGAAGCTTGCTTGAAAAAATTGCGCAAACTCTTATAAAACAAGAAACGCTCGAACGGGAAGAATTTGAGAGAGTGATTGGGAAAAAACTTCCCCCTACGACAAAAAACAAAGCAGCTTAAAAACAAAAATAAGGAGCAGTGTTAAGTGCGCATACGTGCGGTGCTGTGCGATATAGACGGCGTATTGCTTAATTCGATACCGCCTGCCTTGGAAATCGTAAAAACTATCCTTATATCGCAGGGAGTAGAGTGGACTGAAAAGCGCGAAGAAGAGTTCAGAAAAATAGCAGGTTTTCGCCTCACAGAATACTTTACAGTGCTTTTCCCAAACCAATCGTTTGAACAAGCACGGGCTTCGTGGCGAGTGATTCAGCAACAAATTATTCCATCAACTATTCCTGCGTTCCCTTATGCAACGCGCGCAATACGCTCTCTCAAGAAACTGAAACTTCTGGTGGTCCTGGCAACCAACCGCCAAGCAGCTTCTTTCCCAGACCATGCGGGCAGCCACCCTCCCTGGCTTGATCTTGCCGATGCCATTCAAACGCTTGGTAAACGGTCGCCGAAACTCCATCCCCGGCACCTCACCACCAAGTGGGCAAAGCCAAATGGCAAAGCGTTGCATCCTGCAATACAATGGCTCAAAATGCGCGGCGTCCCCAAACACGAAATTGTGTTTGTCGGTGACTCGCTTGCGGATTTAATTGCCGCTTATGAAAATCATCTTCGCTTTATAGGAGTTCTTACGGGAACGATTGATACGCAAGAGCGATGGATTTTATGGGCACGCGAATACAATATTTCCCTTGCCACTGAAAATATTATTCCATCTATTCGTGAATTTCCCGAATGGATACAACATCAATAGCGCCCCACAATCGTGGGGCGTGTTATTATCCTACTTTTGATATAGTATATCATGAAGATGTCATCTCCTCTTATTTATGCGGACAAACGTTGACCAACCTGCCAAATCACAACAAATGCAACCCCCGCCATCTGACGTTTCCCCTTGGACGGGACTTGTGGGCTTAGTAGGATTTGCTCTTGCTTTTTTTGTAGCTTTTGTATTGCAAAAGGGTCTGCATCCGGCCCTCCGATCCATAGAAATGCTAAGCATAACCGGCCTTTTTATGATCGTTTTCGAACTCATCCGACTTAAAAATTATCCCCTTCTTTTCCAGATCATAAAAGGGCGATTGGACAAAGAAATACACGTATGGTCTGCGCGCGATATATTAATGCGTCTGTTGGGGGCTCTTATAACATTTACGCCATTTACGATCGGATATGTGGTATTAAAAACAATTATGCCGGATCGGTACGCGCCCTTTTTGATCGGTATTCTAATAAGTATTCCAATCGTTCTCCTATTTCTTGCGGTGCATTTTCTGCTTACCCCCTCCCAAAAGGACGTTTGGTGGCAGCTTGGCATGGTGGTGCTGCGAAAACAAAAAATAAAAGATATTCACGAAGGGGCAGAACATTGGCGACAATGGATGCTAAAAGCGTTTTTTATTCCTTTCATGTTTGGAATTGTGTACGGTAATCTTACTATTCTTGGCCGTATCATCGATAACTTCTCCTTTGAATTGCCCCGGGTTTTTTTGGTTCTGCATATGTTCATATTTGCTGTCGATACGGTATTCGGTACGGCAGGTTATGTGTTGTCATTTCGTATAACCGATTCTCACATCAGGTCAACGCAAAAAAGCATCTTCGGTTGGGCTGTGTGCCTTATCTGCTATCCCCCGCTCCTATTTGTATTATTTTCCATTGCCGATTATCAAGATTCTATTACGTGGGATAAATGGCTTGGTACTACAGGACCTTTGGCATGGGGATGGGCGCTTGCTATCCTCCTTTTTGAAACTCTGTATGTATGGGCAACGGTTATTTTTGGCCTACGATTTTCGAATCTTACACATCGTGGCATTGTTACCAATGGCCCCTATCGTTATTTCAAGCATCCCGCCTATTTTGCAAAGAATATCGCCTGGTGGCTGGTATATATCCCATTCATACCCATTCTTTCGCTCGGTGTGGCGCTGGTTAATAGCGCGCAGCTTCTTTTTGTAAATTATATCTATTATCTTCGGGCAAGGACCGAAGAACAACACCTCATGGAAGACCCACGCTACCGCGAATATGCGGCGTGGATTGACGAACACGGAGTGCTTCCGTCGCTTCGATATACCGTTGCGAAAAGCTTTGCCGGAAGATTTGCGGCGCGACTAAGCAAACCGATTCTGATCCGCATATCGAATGCACACTATAAATATGTCCCGTGGAAGCATATTTTTAAAAAACTTTTGTAATCACACTCAAAAACCCAGGCATTGCGCCTGGGTTTTTTATTTCTTTCATAGAAAGCGGTACCCTGCGCAAAATGGGCGCGCCCTGACTCGAACAGGGGACCTTCTCGGTGTAAACGAGACGCTCTAACCAACTGAGCTACGCGCCCGCTTTATACGGGATTGCGATTTGTTCCCAATCGCTTCTATCTTGCCTGCCCGCCGAAACGTTGCGCAGATGGGGACAAATCGGGAATAAACGAGACGCTGTCAACTGCCTTGTCCGCCGTAGTTTTAACGAAGGAGGAAGCTAGCCGCTCCCTTCTAGTTGTCACCCGCCTTTTCTTCTTCTCCTTGATTTTTTTGACTATCCGTCTCTTGGGTAGATTTCGCCACCTCGATCTCCTGTGATTCTTTTTGAACTTGTCCTATCTCAGGAGGCACAAGCTCTCCGCGAAGGGTGGATCGCTTACCCACTCGTTTTCGTATAAAATTGAGCTTTGCGCGACGCGTTTTTGCACGACGGATAATTTCAATATTAACCACCGTTGGGGCCCACAAAGGAAAAATTCGCTCAACACCAACCCCAAAAGCAATTTTCCGTACCGTAATAGTAGCGCCGGGCTCGGCGCCGTGCTTGCGCGCAATAACCAATCCTTCAAATATTGCGTTGCGTTCTTTCCCCCCCTCTTTCACTTTTTCGGTTACGCGTACCGTATCGCCCGGGCGAACATCGGGCCGGGGAGGTCTGGCAACCGATTGTTGAAATGTCGTGAGTAAATCCATAAATACTACGAAATACGAGTTATTACGAATATACGAATCAATGATATTCTATCGATGGCTCGTTGTCTATATTACGCGTGGGAGCGAGATTTTCAAGTGTTTCAAGAAAATCCTCCGGTGGGTCTGCTTCGATGCTCAAACGGAGGCCGTTTGGCGTTAAAAAATGGAGAGTGCTTGCATGCAGCATCTGCCGGTGTGTTCGTTTCGAGGCGACCTTTCCGCCATACAATTGGTCCCCCAATACCGGATGCCCCAACGCCGCAAGATGCACCCGTAATTGGTGCATTCTACCCGATTTTGGATGAAGTTCCAATAGCGTGGCATCTTGCAATCGCTTGCGCACTAAAAATTCGGTTTCTGCCTCACGTATTGTCTTGTGCTCTGTACCCTGTACCCTGTACCCTGTGCGAAGTGCCTGCTGTTTTAGCTTGCCTCTTACAATAGGATAGCGGATTGTTCCTCTAGGTGCTTTAACGTTGCCTTGGACTATAGCAAGATAGGTTTTTTCAACTTTGCGTTGTTTAAATTGATCCTTAAGAAATAAAAATGCCTTTTGATTTTTTGCAACAGCCAAAACGCCCGAGGTATCCTTGTCCAACCGATGTACAATCCCTGGCCTTTCAGAGCCTTCGCCCACCCCTTGAATTTCTGGCCGCTGGATAAGCAATATATCGGCAAGCGTTTCCTCGTCTTTCACGCCCGCTCCTTGATGCACCACAAGCCCCGCAGGCTTATTGAGCGCTATTACGTCATCGTCTTCGTAGAGAATATCGAGGGATCCCTTCATAATATACTTGAATTTTATTCTGGTAACATTAGTATATAACAAGAGGGCGGTTAGCTCAGCTGGTTAGAGCGTCACATTGACATTGTGAAGGTCAGTGGTTCAAGTCCACTACCGCCCATTGGGCACGTAGCCCAACGGTACCTGCCTACCGGCAGGCAGGGAGCGCGAAGTCCCGAAAACGCCCGCGAGCTATAATATATTAATATATTAGGGATGCGTAGCTCAATTGGTTAGAGCGCCAAGCTTATACCTTGGTGGTTCCAGGTTCGAGTCCTGGCGCATCCATAAGCGAGTGGTTATGTTTTCGTGATCCCGTTGTCTCGCGGATATAAGATCAAAACACCGACCGGGCAATACGGGAACTCGAAAACCTAAGCTCCGCAACTGCATGGGCTCAGCAAGATTTTCGGGACTTATACCTTTGTGGTTCTAGGTTCGAATCCTAGCGTGCCCACCAAAATTTGGTTATAGTAATAAAAGTTGTGCTGGGGTAGCTCAGTGGTAGAGCATCTGCCTGAAGAGCAGAGGGTCGTCGGTTCGATCCCGACCCCCAGCATACGTTGAAAGCCGCCGTTTGGCGGCTTTTATGTTTTCAGGTGTTATCCGCAACTTAATTGTTCTTACGCAATCTGCCTTATTAATAGTATGCGATTTTTTTCATCGAAGCAAAGGGCTCGGGTTGCGGATTCACAATAGGGCGGACGCGCCGGATATATGCGACCGCCTCATCCCAATCCATGCCTAAGCGGGTATGCAGCCACGTGGCAATAAAAGCCGTGCTGCGGCTAATGCCCATGGCACAATGCACGAGACATCGCTTCTTGAGTAAAACCATAAGGTCAAGAAACTGCAGTGCTGCCACAAACGCAATCTCTGCGTCTTCGGGAATTGGCTTGGAATCGACAATCGGGAGTTTTGTGTACACAATTCCGGCCTTTTTATACTTCTTGCGCGGCACACGTACCCAATCGGCGACACAGATTACCGCCTCTATATGCGCCTCTTTTAACGCTTTGATATTGCGGGCATCATGCCGATCCCCAATTGCAATCCATTCGGTAACGAATTCCACTCGTGTCTCCTTAACTAAAGCAGGTTTTAAAGAACTAGTTGCTGTAGTATGGCAGATTTAACCTCGTAGGTCAATCGGAGGATGCTAAAAATAGGAACCCCGCCTTTTGGCGGAGGCAATTTTCTGGAGCGGGTGAGCGGAATCGAACCGCCATCTCTACCTTGGCAAGGTAGTATAATAACCACTATACGACACCCGCAAAATAGGGTTCAGTAATTAGGGTACAGGTAAGAAAAGCGAGCGTCAAGATAAAAGGGCCGACGATCGGCCCTATATTTTTAAAACTCCAGGCGTTCATTAGAATCTTCGGCGTTCTCCACCGAAAGAACAAAATATTCTTTTCCGTAATTGCGGCCATTCCACGTTGTTTCACGCGCCACCTTCTTTTGTGCTTTAACCACCGCCCTTGTAATGGTACCGGCCCTCACATCCCATGTAATAAATGAGGTTCGCGCTCCCCACCGGTCATATACAGCCACCTGTACAGTAACCCGAAAAAGCAAGGGCTTCATTTTTACATTTCTCCTCGCAAGGATTTCAGATGATGACGCCAAAAACGAACCGCGCCTCCACACTGTAGGCAAGGTGCTTGATACTCCACCAGCTCAAATTTAAGCTCATTCTCGGTTGGCGGAGAAATCCTATTTCCTTCACGATCGTATGAAATAGCGGAGGTTCCTACAAAAACTTCTTGTCCTCTGCCGTCTTGATAAGGCACGGCAAAAGGACGCGTTCTTCCCGTTCTTTTTGCATGCCTATAATCAGGAATGTGGCGCCCTGTCGGCCGGCCGAAGCGATCTTTTGAAGTACAGAAAAACCAACCCCACATCTTATGTAACATTCCCTTCTCCTTTTTTGCTGTTAATGTCCTTTCAGTACAGCATTGATTTCTTCAATAATCAACTGCGCTGCTTTTTGAGGCCCTCCGATGTTTTTTGGTGGCCTCGTAATAGAACGGCCCACCACAAGATAATCCGCTCCGGCTTGTATTGCCTCATGAGGAGTCATTGTGCGCTGCTGGTCATCTGGCGGTGCCCACGCTGGTCGTATTCCCGGCGTCATTTTCAAGAGATGCTTAAATTCCAACGTCGATACGTATTCAAGTTCCCGCGGGGAACAAATTATACCATCGCACCCCGCATACTCGGCAATACGTGCAAACTGAAGCACTTTTTCTTTAACGGATGCGCCATAAATAAATCTGCACTGCTGCTCATTAAACGAGGTAAGCACCGTTGCAGCAAACAAAAGCGCCTGCCCCTTTCGATTTGCTGCTGTTCGCAGGGCCTTAGTTCCCGATGAAGCATCTATACTTACCATGGCAACATTCAAAGCCGCAGCTGCTTGCGTCGCACCCCCTAGGGTATAAGGAATTCCCTTAAACTTACAGTCGAGAAACGTTCTACAACCGAAACCTCGAACCAATTTCACGGCATGTGGCACCCCGACTGCAGTCGCAAACTCAAGCCCCACTTTAAAATAAGTCACGTACGGGGAAAGTTGTTTTACCAAGCGCTTTGCTGAAACAAAGGAAAACTCATCAAGCGCAACAATGAGACGATCTTTTGCGTCCATCTCTTCTCCTTTTTTTCATTTTCAAAGCTATGCCGGCGGCAGGACTTGAACCTGCAAGGAGTTTCCTCCAAGGGATTTTAAGTCCCTCGCGTATACCAATTCCGCCACGCCGGCGCGAAATTTTCTTGCGAGCGAAGCGAGTAACGGTTCGGCCAGAGCTCACCGCCCTGAACGCACCGAAGGGCTGAAAATTTCAGCGCCTCGCCTCTGGCGGACTTCCTTAACTTATATATCCCATTTGCTTTAAGTCCTCAAACACAATGGGAAGAATTTCGTATGAATAAATTTCATCGGCATACACCCACTGATACGCCACGTGTTCATCATTTAAACGCGGCGCGTCTTGCGCTGTTTGAAACCGATAAGCCCACGTGCGCCATGTTTTCCCCTCATAATCAACATCATATATCGGATATTCTTGAGTAAGCGTTACGTCAAGACCGGTTTCTTCTTCAATCTCGCGAAGTGCTGCGGTATGCGGTTCTTCGTTCTCTTCAATATGGCCGGACACAATATTCCATACGTTTGGCGCCCACTTTTTGTGAGGCGCACGCTTCATTAACAAAAGCTTTCCTTCCCTATTTTCGATGGCAGCAACAATCACTGGGACAATTTCTAGCATATTTATGAAAAATAATCGTGTTCCATCAAGAAGGGAATGATTTTGTTGCGCAAGATCGGAGAAAGCTCATCGTCGTCATCCCATCCCGGCGCATACCATACGACTTCCGCAATTTCGTTGCTTGCTTCGGGTGTTGATACAAGCCCCGCCGTATACAAACGAATTGATACGGTTTTCTCGTCATAAAGATCATCGGCAGCCGCCACATCTTCAAACTCACCAATAAAATCAATCGGCTCCACCATTTCGGTGGATAGTTCTTTCTTAATTTCCCTTCGCAAACACGACAGATCATCTTCTCCCGGCTCATATTGTCCGCCGGGAAGGATAAGTTGAGTTGTTGTGTCGCCTTCTCGCTTCCGGACTAACAATATTTGTTTTTTCTCATCAAACACCAAAAGGCCGCATTTGTTGATGGTTCGACTTTGCTCACCATCAATCCTGAGCTTGGCCGAAGGATTGAAATCTGCCATAAATATTTCTTAGATGCAGGATATATTTAAGGCCGCGGCGGGAATCGAACCCGCGAATAAGGCTTTTGCAGAGCCTTGCCTTACCACTTGGCTACGCGGCCATAAAACTCTATTCCCTATTCCCTAGTTTCCTTATTTTGTAAAGCTCCTCTTCAATTTCAGCTGCTTGAGCTTCAACATTATCCAATAAAAACCTGATGCGCGGCACAGGACGCATACGTAGGCGTTTGTTCACCATCTGTTGAAACTCGAAGGTGCGCTGCGCAAGCTCTTGAAGAATCTGTCCCGCTTTTGTCCCGGGAAGCACGCTCACAAACACATCCGCAGCGGCAAGATTAGGGGCAACGTCAACCCGAGTTACGGTAAGAAAGAGGTCCGGCGGTATATCCATTTCACGGTTCAGTATTTTTGCAAGCTCTTCTTGCATCAGCACATCAACTTGCTTTTGACGTCGTTCCGTCGCCATAATACCAACATTTTGTTGCAAATCCAAAACACTGAATCCCTAAAACAATTTTCTTTCCCTCCGCTCCTCATGAAATACTCTCAGCATATCTCCCTCAACAATATCAATGCTTCCTTTAATTTCAATAAGCATGCCGCATTCATTGCCTTGCTTCACCTCATCTACCGGAATCTTATTTTGCTGCACTTCTTTAAGCCTTCCTCGACCCAACAAGCGATCGTCGCGCATCACCTCTGCAAATTCACCCTTGCGGATAATGCCCGAAGCCACCCTTCCGCCCACAATCTGTTGCGTTCCCTCATCCCTGAAAAGCGCCAAAACACGTACCTGCCCAAGATCTTCTCTAATAATTTCAGGTGGAACGGTATCTTGCAATGCCCGTTTTACAATGTCGGTCAGGTCATAAATAACAGCAAGCATATGGATTTTTACCCCAGTCCTTTCGGCGCGCAATGCAATCTGCCCGCGGATTTTTGTACGGAATGCAAAAATCTGGGCACGTGTTGCCTCGGCTTGGTCAATATCATTCTCGCTTACTTCCCCCGTATCCGCGCTTACGATATGAAGAGCAACATAGGGATTTGCCAATTTCTCAAGTTCGCCCACAATCGCCTCAAGCGAGCCGACAACATCCGCCCGAATTATCACCGCAAGTGTTGCCTCGCTCTCTTGACCGCCCAATATTTTTTCAAACGTACGTCGACTCGCTTCTTTTTCTGCGGCAGCCACCGCTTCCTTTTCTGAATCAAACGTCAACACCCTATCCCCCACATCTGGAACATCATTAAAACCAAGAAGAACTACAGGTATTGCGGGGCTGGCTTCGGTTACGGAATTTTTAAGAAAATTTTCCATAGCTTTCACCTTTCCCACAACGGTTCCTGCAGAAATAACATCCCCAACTTTCAATATGCCGCTTTTGACCAATACTGTAGCAGTAGGACCCTGTCGAGAATCTCGATGTGCCTCTATCACTACGCCCCAAAATGGTTCATCAACGGTATCCTTTAGTTCCGCAACTTCCGCAACGAGCAAAAGAAGTTCCAACAATTCTGCGATGCCCGTACCCGTTTTCCCCGAAACCTCAAGATTGGGCACGTCCCCTCCCCATCCCTCAAGCAAAACGCCCGCTTCAGCAAGTTGCGTTTTCGCGCGCTGCACATCTGCCTGCGGAAGATCGATTTTGGTAAAAGCCACAAGGTAAGGAATTTTGGCTGCACGAATCGCTTCAAGCGCCTCGCGTGTCTGAGGCTTCATGCCGTCATTGGCCGCTATAACAAGCACGGCAATATCGGCAACTGCTGCCCCACGCTTACGAATTGCAGAAAAGGCCTCGTGGCCAGGCGTATCCAGAAAGGTTATTTTTTTCCCATCGTGTTCCACCTGATAGGCACCAATATGCTGGGTAATGCCCCCCGATTCACGCGCAACCACATTCGTTTTGCGGATATAATCCAAAAGCGTGGTCTTTCCATGATCAACATGACCTAAAACAACCACTACGGGGGGGCGAGTGGTTTGCGCAATTTCTTTTCGTTTTTTCCCTGCTGTTGCAGCCATAATATTAAAACACTATTCCGATTTTAGGATCTGATTAGGACATTGATTATTCGTTTTGTAATGCCCGTCTGATTGCCTCCCGCTCTTCGTCTGACAGATGATGCTTGGAAGATCCGCGAACAATTGCCTTAGCAAAAATTCTCGCGCCTTCCCGTGAATAGAGAGAAGAGATAACGGCGCCATTATCATTTGCGTCAAGCAATGCTATGGCAAATGACTGATCGCCTCCCGTATCATCAAACGGATTAAAACGGACCACCCCAACCTTTTGCACGGCGTCGGTCGCCATAACATCAATACGCGCGACATCGTCACGCAGATTCTTGAATTCCTTTTCAATCGCCACAAGCCGTTTAGTTGCTTCAGAAATAACTCCTTCCAGGTCTTTGCCTTTATTGCCTCGAAAAATTTCGGTGAGGCGGCGGTCAAACCCTAAAACCTTAAAAAGGACGAATATCGAAACGATAAGCGCCACAAGGGACCAAAGCCAGGAATATTGAACCATAAAAGACATAATCCTATTATATCAAAGCTTTTTGAGAACAAAATTGAAATAGGGGCGCACGGCCTGTGCAAAAGAGGTATATAAATTCTAAAAATTGCATATTCTTGGTATTCAAAAATCCGCCTCATCCAGGTTCGGTACTTCGATACGCCCAATACGAATACTATCCATGCTAACGCATGTTATGGATTTTTGGAAGTCACTGCTATCAAATTTTTTTATTTCGTAACAGTAGGGCATTAACTGCCACAATCACGGTGCTTAGCGACATAAATACGGCGGCAATGGCAGGACTAAGGATAATTCCCTTAAACGCCAAGGCGCCCGCCGCAAGCGGCATTGCGACCACGTTATAGCCGGTCGCCCAAAAGAGATTTTGGATCATTTTTGTATACGTCATTCTGGATAACCTTATAATTTTCACAATATCGCGGGGGTCGTTTCGCACAAGAATAATGCCTGCCGATTCGATGGCAACATTTGTTCCTGCGCCAATTGCTATGCCAAGCTCGGCTTGACTAAGGGCCGGAGCATCATTGATCCCATCGCCGACCATGGCAACTTTGAAGCCGCGGCGTTGAAGTTCTTTTATCTTTTCCGATTTCTCATGAGGCAAAACGCGAGCGAAATATTCATCGATGCCAAGCTCTTGGCTTACCCATTTTGCAACATCTTCGGAATCACCGGTGATCATGGAAGTATTAACCCCCGCCTCTTTGAGGGCAGTAATGGCTTGACGCGATTCCTCACGGATAATGTCTGCAAGCGCAATTGCGCCAATAAGCATTCTGTCTTTCACCACAAATATGACTGTCTGTCCTGTTTTGCCGGCCTCCTCGATTGTTTTCTGTGTTTGGCCGGAAATCATTACTCCAATACCCTCAAGAAGCGCCGGTCCGCCAACCATAACTTCCGCATCCTCAAGAAATGCTTTTACACCGCGCCCCTTGAGCGCCTGAAATTTTTTAGGTTCTTTAAGGAGAAGACCGCGTCCTTTTGCTTCGGCAACAACTGCCTTGGCGATCGGATGTTCTGACAGGGCGTCAACGGAACCGGCCAGCATCAACACGTCGTCGCGGCTCTTGTTGCCAAACGCCCAAATATTAACAACTCCAAATTCGCCCCGAGTCAGCGTGCCGGTTTTATCGAAGAGTACCGTATCGACCGTCCGTGCTATTTCCAAGGCAAGGCGTTGCTTTACCAAAAAACCATTTTGCGCCGCTTTCGTCGTTGAAATCGAAGCCACCAAAGGCACGGCAAGACCGAGCGCATGAGGACATGCAATTACGAGCACGGCTACAAGCCGGGCTGCAGCAAAACCAACTTCGGCGCCGGCCACAAGCCAGGCAATCAGGGTGATAATTCCTCCCCCAACAGCCACAATCGTTAGGTAAAGCGCTGCTCTGTCCGAAAGAATTTGAAGCCGCGATTTAGAGGCCTGTGCCTCTGCAACTAAGCGCATGACGCCGGCAAGAAATGTTTTCTCCCCAATGTGTGTAACTTTCACCTTAAGCGCGCCGTCTCCACTGATCGTACCGGCAATAACGGAATCGCCCTCCTTTTTTGAAACGGGCTTTGACTCGCCGGTCACCATTGATTCATTCACGTCCGAATCTCCCTCAATAATTAATCCGTCCACAGGAATTTTTGCACCGGGTTTGACCAATACTACATCATTCTCCACAAGACCAGCAAGGGGAATAATTTCTGCTTTTCCATTGCGGATTACCTCTGCAGTATCGGGAAGGAGTTTTGATAATTCCTTCAATGCGCCTTGCGCTCCAGAAACCGCCCGCATCTCCAGCCAGTGGCCAAACAGCATAATAGTGATAAGTGTCGTGAGCTCCCAGAATAATGCTTCCATGCTGGCAAAAACTGCATAGACACTCCAAAAATAAGCGGCCGAAATGGCGATACCGATAAGGGTCATCATGCCCGGCAACCGTCCCCTGATTTCGCGCCACGCCCCGGCAAGAAATACCCACCCGCCATAGAAAAAGACGATCGAACCAAGGATCAAAGGAAGATAATCCGAGCCGGGAAAATCCGGTGGTGACCATTTGAAAATGGTCTTCACAATATCCGCAGAAAGCACCACCGGAAGAGTAAGGATTAAGCTAACCCAGAACTTTCTGAAAAATATTGAAGTGCTATGTCCGGCATGTTTATCGTGCCTTTCGTGCGTCAATGGTTTCTTCTTCGTGGGCACCAACCGCATACCGCACTCAGGACACATGCCGGGTTTATCCTGAATAATTTCCGGATGCATCGGGCAGGTATAAGCTTCGTGAGAAATTTTGGTATTCATAGATCAGTCCCTATGTTTATTCGATATTCCATTTAAATGAACGCTCGAGGATTCCACCTACGCCTTTGATTTTTAATTCAACAAAGGATGGTATTGGGTTGATGGGATCAAACACTAACACTCCTTCACGATGATGACCTCCTGCTCCAGGCCCCTCCCATGCAATCGGCTGGTATATATTGCCTTTGTCATCTATGAGTGTCGCTACGACAAGAGGATCGTCATCTAAACTTCCGGAGTGGGCATCAAAGGCAACATCAAACTTCCACAAAGGGATATCCTTACCCAATTTAAGCGGAGTCACCGTAATTGTTACTGGCGGCTGTTCGTCGGTTTTCGTTTCCCATTGCGGTTGAGTGGTTTGTTCTTGATTGATAGATGCACTCTCATCTTTCTTGGGGTTTTTTGGAACAACCAAGAAAATGTACATTAAAAACACGACTGTCAGGCCAATTATTATAAAGCGTAAATATTTCATATTCTTTTACCGTAATAGTTTAGCGACCCTATTCGCCATAAAACCAATACCGCCAAGGTTAAACAGTAATCCAACCCAAAACAACTCAACCTGATACTGTGAGACAAATGTCACAATACCTACAACACCAAGAATAGGAAGGAAATTCGCTAGATAGTGAGTACAGCATGAAATCATTGCGGCGGTGGATGTGGTTCCGGTAACCCCCAAAACCGCACCTTCGCCGCGAGCCCCCTTAAGGAGAGCTTTTAGATAAACGTAAAGCCCAATCTGAATTCCAAAGCCAATTGCTAAACTTACAATAAAATACCAAAAAGTTGAAAATTGGCTTTGGGCAAAATTCAAACCCGAAACTAAGGCAAGGATGACAAAATAAGCCCCGAGCAAGAGTCCGCTTGCCAAGATGCCGTATAAAATAGGCCTTACGAGCATTCTCCCACGCATGATTCAGCAATGTTATCCAGATATAATCAAAAATGAATTGCTGCACCTATATTATCTAGTGGACAACGTATAAACCCTAATCAATTCTTTGATGGCCTTTTCTTCTTTATCTCTTCCCCTCATCTGGCGCTTCACGTGGGTCCTTAAGTGATTTTCTAGAAGAAAAGCGTCAAGGCTTTTCAGCGATTTTTGAACGGAAAGCGATTGCCCCAAGAGCTCCGGACAATAAACCTCTTTTTCGATTGCCTTAATAAGGCCATCGATCTGGCCCCGAATGATTTTCGCGCGATGGATTGATCTCCTTTTTAGCTTTTGATCCAACATGGCAAATAAGCATTTATAGAGTGCGCGACCTGTTTCTACACCTTATACCCCTCCCCCCTATTTGCAAGAGGGCTTGTGGATAGTTTGTATTCCCCCCATATCCATACCGTGATTTTCCTTACGAAAACAGCAGCGCATATGCGCTGCTATTTTTAACTTATTATGAAGAAAGCCCTTGGCGCCGCCCCGCTTAGGGGACATGGGTTTAACTTTTCCTCTTACTAAAAATAAAAATATAGAGAATATCCACCACCCCAAGCGTCTGCAACACTAAAAGCACGATAAACCATCCTCTATCGTTACGCGTGGCTGCCCTCCATAAGGCCCATCCTTTCCAAGGGATAGCCCATAACATAAGCGGAATTAAAACCCACAAATTGTGTTGGAAAAACTGTTCCATGCAATTTTGAGATAGTTGGCTTTACTCTTTTGCAGTAAATTTTTTATTTATCTAATTTTCCATTTGGTTATTCGACTCTCTCGATCCTCGATAAAAAATGTTGTGTGCGGTGGGGGTGGGATTCGAACCCACGGTACCCGCAAAGGTACACCTGATTTCGAGTCAGGCCCGTTCGTCCACTCCGGCACCCCACCGTCTAACCACGATTACCATATCAGAAATTATTCCAAGAGAAAAGCCGGCGCTCAAAGAGAACCGGCTTTTCAGCAAATGCAAAATAGGGTTATTTCTTTTTACCCATGATGCGATACATGGACGTGCCGCATACGGGACACTTGCCCTTCATGGCATACCGTCCGCCTTTCATGTCCACTTCCGCGGCATCGTTCATAGTACGCTTTTGTTTGCATTTGACGCAATATGCTTCGACGTCTGCCATATATTAATAGTATACCTGTTAAGGAAAGGCGGCACAAACCAATTGTGGAAGCATTTTTTCATTGTGCGGTAACGGTTTTGGACGCTCTTATAGCCATAAGCAATTTTCACCGTTCCTCTCCTTGGTATAAAACCCGGTAAATTATCCCACCCTAGCAACGAAAATATATCTATAATGCAAGAAAAAATATCTTCTTGTGTTCATCCGTTTGGTGTACGATACAAACCTCTTCGAAAAACACTGCAGTTTATGATAGAATAACAATATGAAGCTTTTCACCAACCGATATTCCTTGAGAATATTCGCCGTCCTCGGCATGTTGCTGGCTATGGGTGTGCTTACCTATCTTGTATTTCTGCCAAACCAAAAAGTTACCATCGTATATAACGAGTCCACCTTTATTGGCGATGAAATCGTGGTGCAATTCCCCCGATGGGCCACCGAGAAAGCTGCCGTTTCCGCATTTCACATTGCGCCTACAACCCGAGGACAAATGGTATGGCTTGATGATACGAAAGAACTTCATTTTGTACCGGAAGCTGGCTTCGACCCCACAATCTCCTATCGCATCACGGTAACGCTCAAGCACCCGCTTGTGGCGGCAGCAACGCTCGCGCAAAAAACCTATACCGTAACGGCGCCCGCCGCAAAAAACGAAACGTATTATCCTCCTGCAATCACTGAAGGGAAATATATTGATGTAAATCTTGAAACCATGAAATTAACGCTTGTGGAAAACGGGAAAACGCATAAGGCATTCCCCATGGCCGGCAAAGGAAATCCGTGGCGTACCCCTACGCGCCAAGGCACGTTTACTATCAGGTCAAAAGAGAACCTCCATTGGTCAACCATTTACAAACTCTGGATGCCATACGCCATGAATTATTCCGGCGATTATTTCCTTCACGGCATGCCATATTGGCCCAATGGTGCACGGCTTACCAGCATCTATTCGGGAGGGTGCGTCCGTTTATTTGATGACGTCGCGAAAGCGGTATTTGAATGGTCGGAAATTGGGACAAAAGTCGTGGTTCATTCAACCCCACAAGCGTCGTTGGTTGCGCCTACTCATCTTGAAGACGGAGATCTTGTTCGCGAACTTGGGGACCCACGCGTATATCTTGTCAAACAAGTTGACGCGAAACGTTTCAAGCGTCATATTCTGACTGACAAAATGCAAGAATGGTATCCGCACCTTAAGCCCTTCTTCCCTAAAGTAAAGATTGTACCGCAGGGTATGCTTGCCGATTATATTGAGTCGCGCTGGGTTCGCACGGATCAAACCGATGCCGCTATTTATGAAATAATTGCTGACGGCACAAAGCATCCCATGACGTGCGGCAACACTACTAATTGCAATGGCGCATGGACTGCATATGGCTGGGATGCGGAAGAAATTTATACTGTCAACGAGCGGGAGCTTAATTTCTATAAAACGGGTCATGTTGTTGAGCTTGAACGTGCGTCGCTTGCGCCTTAAACATATTATTGTGCTGCGCCAAAACACCGCTTCGCTGAAGGAAGCGGTGTTTTTAAAAAAACAAGAAACATTTACACAAGCGTAAAATCTTCAGCTTTTTGTCTTATAAAGCCCTCTGTCGCAAGAGCTTTGAGAATAGGCTTAAGTTCCCCTATCGGTTTTTGAAACCGGTGAGCAAGGGTTTTAGCGGACAGCTTTTGTTCTATGATAAAGAGCTTTAAAATTTTCCCGCGAAGTTGTCTGCGCGAGCCCATAAAGGGTGTTTGTTTCCTATAATGTAAACTCCGACGATTCGGATTTTGAGAAGACCGAACGGCAAGCATTGCACCGTAATCCATAAGCGCCCAAAACCATTCGCGTGGATATCGCATATCTATGGTACGGGCAACAAGTTTTAAGATATCGGCATCTTGTACCTTGCGTTTTTGCGGAAAGAAAAAGTGAATATAGACGCGTCTGATATTGGTTTCAATAAACGGAACGGGTTTATTGAACGCAAACGCGCATATGGCTCCTGCCGTTGCATTACCTACGCCAGGAAGCGCGACCAATTGTTCGAGATCTTGGGGCAGCCGACCCTTATAATCACGCACGACAATTACGGCAAGGCGTTTTAGCGCGAGCGCCCGGCGGTTATAGCCCATACCCTGCCATACACGAAACACCTGAGAAAGGCGCGCGTGCGCAAGTGTTTTGAAGTTTGGGAAACGCGTGAGAAACTCGCCGTATTTTTGTATCACCCGCTGTGTTTGCGTCTGCTGAAGCATCACCTCCGAAACCAGGATATGGTAAGGATCTTTTGTCCTCCGCCATGGAAAATCGCGCCGATAAGCGCGGAAGTGCCTCCAAATTACCTTTCGAAATAAAGCATCAGACATAAGAACCGCACACAGCATAATTCGACAAAGTGATATGATGACGCTCAACTGCCGCCCTTGCCTTTGGGGAACAAAGTATTTCAAGTTCATTGAGACGCTCTTGATTATAGGAATCCTCTAATTGCTGGCTGACAAAACCGGGGTGTGCCGAAATTTCATTAATTCCATCGGGAAGATCTTCCAGCAACTGTTCAAGATCGCGCAGCACAAGATGACCTCCGTGAAATAAATCGTACCATCGATGCGGGCATTTTGATTTTTCCGACAGAGGAGAAGTTAGCTCATTTACGCGCTTAAAACGAAAAACAATACGTGCTTTTTGAGCAAAAGCGATAAAGACGTCAAGCACCTCTGGGATAAAATGCAAGCCAAAATGATAACTCACGTGGTTTGGCAAAACCCCTACCATTCCATAAAACAGTTCGGTCTGTCGTTCAAACTCATACGAAACGGCCGCAAGCACATCTGGTGAAAGACGCTCATTGATCTTTCCTAGTTCTTCTCGCTCGTATAGCACCTGCCGGAGCAGGCCATGCGGGCCGAAAAGGTCGCCGGCATCCGCAAACTCCCCCGAAAAAAGATTCAAATGTAACCCCACAGGCAAACCGTGTTTTTGTGCAAGCCGTGCGGCGTCTTTGCTTGCCATCTCATTTACGATCATGCTGGCGTTTGTTACGATTCCATTCTCAAAACAATGCACGATGCCTTGGTTTATCTCGACAGAAAACCCATAATCATCAGCGTTTACAATAAGATGCTTCATAAAGTTGGGCTGATGAAAGAATATACAACTTTTCGGGTTCGGGGGCCGCTGAACTCCACAAGCACTATACGTTGCCACGTGCCAAGCATAAACTTTCCATTCTCAAACGGCACATTTAATGAGGTTCCGATGAGTGCTGATAAAAAATGGTTCGGCATATGAGACGGATCGTGTGGATGTCGCCATGCCACCTCCGGCACCAATCGTTCAAAGCCATCTAATAAATCAAGATCGGTTCCGGGATCAAGGTCTGCGGTAGTCAAAGCCGCGGTTGTATGGAGCAAGAAAAGATGCGCCACTCCACGTATAGTTTTTTTTGGGAGCAATTCCTCAAGCGTATCAGTAATATCAACTATTTCTTTTTCTTTTGTAGTGTGAACTAATAATTGACTCTCCGACGTATTGCGCATGGCTTCTAATAAAAAACGATAACATTTCGAGAAGCAACTTATTTTTCTTAGAATGTCGGGAGTGAACTGCTTTCTTTTTCATGCAATTTTTCATTCAAGCCAAACCAAAAAAAGAACCAAAACATTCCCAATAGAAGCCCCCCCACCACATCGGAAAACCAATGAACGGAAAGAATAATCCTACTTACCACAACAAATGCAATAACCGTACTGGCCATAACCCATATATATCTTCGGCGTGTTTCAGAAGCGGTAAGGATATACGCCACAATAAGCCATAACACGGTCCCCAAAAATACGTGGCCGCTGGGAAAGCTTGAACCATATGCCTGGACCCATTCCACGGCCTCCGGCCGAGGACGGGAAAAAAGAAATTTCAGCAACAGCACAATGAGTTCACCCCCCAACAACCCTCCCGCCAAAAGAGTAAAATGTTTATAGTGTTGTCGCACTAAAAGTATAAGCGACATGAGTCCCCCTACACCCACAATGACTTGCCATCCGCCAAGCAAGGTTACGATTCTTGCAAATCCGATACCAAATGACGTACGGAAAGGAATGAGGAATTCCTGCAAGGTAAAATCAAACAGTAACAAAGGGCGTACTAAAATAAGTCCGGCAATAATAACTGCAGCCGTTGCCGCAAGCAATACCGCTCCGGCCATTGTATCCTTAATACGCTTTACCTCGGGGGAAAAATGCGGATGAATAAGGTCGAGCATGCGCTCAAACAGGGAATTAATAACCTCAAGCGCAAGCACAAACGTAATTATTAAAACGAGTACAGCTCGCTCAAGTCCGTGCAACGGAAGGATGATCATGGCCGCCAAAACTCCTACGGCAATAAACGCCTCAATTCTGAAATTGGGTTCCTTTTGCCATGCATACCAAATACCACGAAACGCATGGACAAAACGTTCTGTAAGCGGCGATTTGCCCTTATAATACGGCTCCATATTTATTGCGTTATTTTGTCGAAAGCTATCCGGAAACGCAACGGTTAAATTCGGTAACCTCCATATTATACTGCGCAATCATGGCCTGGGTATGTTCAAATAATTGATTATATTGGGCAACCAAAACATTGTACTCCTCGGCCTTCTGGTTATACTGCGGATCGTGTTGCGCGCGCATGCGATCAAGCTCCTGTTTGCGTAGCGCAAGCTCTTGTTCTTGCCGATCGAGTTCCTGGACATTGCCATCTATGCTCTCTTTTAAAGAAACATCAGGCCACACACAGGCAGACGAGGGTTTTGCGAACTCCTGAACCGCAACCCATGTGGTCTCTCCTTCGAATGTCCCCCGAACAACACCGACGCCAATTTCCGAAAACAGAGGGCTTAATATATTTTCGCGGTGGCCGGGGCTCGCCATCCATGCCTGCACCAAAACCATATCATCCTCGTAATTACCCAAAGCAAGATTTTCTCCCACTGCGAGAAATTCATATCCCGCGCCCTCAACCAATTCTTGCACATTCTGGCCTGTGGGTGATTCGTGGGCAAAATATTGACGAGCCAATATATCTTTTGCCTTTGTGAGGGCCGCCGCATTCAATATCTCGTTTTCTGAAAGTTCTGCCACCCCGTATAATATTCTCTGTCTATTGGTCTCTGCGATAACGCCGTTTGGCGTCAATAATGCATCGGAAGCCGAACCTTGAGAACGAAGCGGAGGAGGCAGTGAAAATGTTTTTTCGAGAGGCGTTGCTAATTCCGTCCGAACACTTCGAATGCTATCAAAAATACCTGCAATTTCGCTACGATATAATACCGCGACTCCCGCAACCGAAAGAACCAGCATAGCTCCGCCCACCAACCAAAAGAGCTTGCGAGAAATACTATTCATGGTGTTGTATGTCCTACTACAAAATCGTACGAGTGGCCTTTCTGCTGGTTTTAAAACATCCTCATTGCTTAATGAACTTTGAAAATTTTTTCTGAAGGTATGCGATTTTGGGGGCAATGACCGCTTGGCAATAAGCTTTCTGGGGATTCTGTTCAAAATACCGATGATGATATGCTTCGGCTTCAAAAAATTGCTTAAGTGCCTTCACTTCCGTAATAATTGGTTGCGCAAAGATTTTCTTACGCCCAAGCTCTAAAAGAAACTCCTCGGCTCTACGCTTTTGCTCATCATTTTCGTATAAAATGATCGAACGATATTGCTCACCACTATCGTTCCCCTGCCGATTTTTAGTAGTAGGATCATGCACAGCAAAAAAGACCGAAAGGAGATCTCCGTAGGAGATTATCGAAGGATCGTATTCAATCTTTACGACTTCGGCGTGTCCAGTGGTGCCCCCACATACCTCTTGATAGGTTGGATTCGGAACGTGACCGCCAGCATACCCCGGCACTACCGATACCACGCCTTTTAACTGCAAAAAGGCGGCTTCAGTACACCAAAAACATCCGCCGCCCAAAACCGCAGTTTCAATTTTCTTTTCCATATCCTTGTTTCGGTACGAATCGAAGCGAGATGGAATTGACGCAATGGCGGATGTTTTTGGGAGTAAAGCTCTCTCCCTTAAAAACATGCCCAAGGTGCGCCCCGCACGCAACGCATGTAATTTCTGTGCGGATGCCATCCGGATCGGGTGCGCGTCTCACAGCACCTTTAACCTCATCGTCAAAACTTGGCCAGCCGCATTTTGCGTCAAACTTATCTTTCGAACGATAAAGCACTGCACCGCAGCGTTTACACACATATGTTCCCTCTTCCCAAAAATCTTCGTATTTTCCGGAAAAGGGTTTTTCCGTCCCCTTCTGGACAATCACTCTTTTTTCTTCTGGAGTAAGTTTCGTGAAGTGAGCCACGTGTTTTCGTTTTGCCGTTTAAAAGGTAATCGGCATATACAATGCATCCTGATGTTCCGGAAGTCCTGAAGGATTGTCCTTCTCAAAAATAATTCTTCCCTGAAGTGTTAAGGGCTTTGAAAATTCAATTTCTCCGCGAAATGGTACAAACTCCTCCGTCATCCATTCGTCTTGTGCCTGCGCAAAACTAACTCCAAGTTCGTTGCCGCTATCATCGAGAATACGTATTGGAAAACTTGCCTCAAAAAACCAAATACCGCGTGCTTCGCCCTCAACCACGAGAGGGCTTGAAATTATTTGGTTCGGCCGCGGGCTTGAAACACGAATGAGGTCCTGTTTCTCAAGTTCATTGCCGATATCCTGCACAAAACCTTCGCCGTCCGGAGTTTTGCATTGCGCCGGATAGCTTTCCAGCACCGGATAACCAGCTTTCACGCACTCGTCAAAATTAGTAATCTGTCCCGTGTTCCCGCTATCCCCCAAGCTGCTTGCGTTGAGCTTCCATAAAGAAAAGTTTAAGACAGCGGCAAACGATACCCAAATAAGATAAGGTATTAAAAGCACTGCGGCCCATTTATATATCTTTCGAAATTGTGCGATCAGTATTGCAATCAACGCCCACAATATAATAATCTCGATAAATGCGAGAAGCAGATTTTGAAAGCCGAAAAAAATAATTGTCCAAGCAGCATTAAATATCAAATGTATCAAAAAAAACAAAGCAGCCCTCCTTACCTCCAAACGCCCAAGACCTTTTTGCCATATTAAAAAGAAAGAGATACCCATAAGGGTGTAAAGCGTCACCCACACCGGACCAAACAGCCAATTTGGCGGGCTGAATGAAGGTTTATCAAGCATTGCATACCACGTAGGTATGGCTGATACCGTAAACGCCGACCCTACCACGCCGGCCAATTGCGACACCGCAATTGCCAATAAAAGCTTTAGAAGTTTTTCCATAAAATAAGTATACCATACTCTTTGCTCTCAAAAACGAAAATCCCCGAGAGGGGATTTTCGTTGCGTCCGAAAATAGAACGCATCGTCAGTCGCGCGGCGCCATAGGACGCGCCTCATTTACGGTAATAGTCCTGCCATCAAGCTCTTTCCCATTGAACATTTCAATGGCTTTTTGAGCTTCCTCGTCAGAGGACATCTCAACGAACCCAAACCCCTTAGAGCGTCCGGACATTCGGTCAGTAATAATTACTGCCGATTCCACGGTACCCGCCTTTAAAAAGGCCTCTTTAAGGGTTGGTTCGACGGTGCTGTAGGATAAACCGCCGACAAATAATTTCTTTGCCATGGGTTTAAAATAAAGAATAAACAACTAGCAAGCCGACCTATCTTATGATCTTCCGCGCTTACCGAAGTCGGCCCGCTAGAAGAACACAAAGAAACTTACTCGTACTATTGCAATATACCCCAGGAGAGGATAAAACGCAATATCTTTTATTGTTCAATTTCTAAAATCGGCGTTGTAGCAACCGCACCGTAACCGCACGGCGGTCCGGGATCGGGAATGGGTGTTCCATCGGTTGCGGTCGCAATACCTTCGGCTGCATGATAATGATTTCCGCAATTCCCCTCCCCCTCAACAATAAGTTGGCTGACCGGAATATACTTTCCGTGGTATGCGATGACACGGATTTTCTCTGAAGGTTGCGGAGGAGGCGAGGTGGTAGATCCTGTATCGGGAGGCGGGGTCGTTGTGCTTGTGTCGTCTTCCTTGGGCTGCATACAAAGATTCTTTCCGGGTTCTCCATCCTTACCCGGTGGATTACCCTGTCCCCCAATACCACCTTTCCCTTCAAGGCAGCCATCGCCGCCATTTCCGCCATCGCCGCCTGGCTCACTAAGCACTTCTCCATCATCTCCCCGACGCGTATCTCCTTGACCTCCCTTTCCTGGCGTCGCTTTGGCATTGCCGCCATCGCCGCCATCACCACCGAAATCCGTAGGGTCACAATCCCCTCCCTCACCACCCTTACCTCCTTCAATATCTGCGTCACCGCCTTTGCCACCGACATCTTCCGCATCAATTGTGCTGCCAGCACCCCCTAGTTTCACGCTCGCTCTACCACCATCGCCACCGGTAGCCGTGCCATGGCCACCGCGGCCCCCGTCGCTGTCGCAACCCTTGCCGTTGCCACCATTTCCCGGGAGCGCGGTTGCATTGCCTCCTGCGCCACCAGTGACTGATCCAATCTCCACGCTTGCCACACCAGACACCGCTCCCACGGCTTTCAACTGCTTGATGTTATCCGCACCCCGTCCTCCAAAAGCATCGGCATCTCCGCCAGGCTCTTCAGGACCCTTGCCGTCTGCAGCATATGCTATTGCATCGCCGCCTTTGCCGCCATTGCCAGGGTTAAGACGAAACACGCCTTCAATCGCAAGAGAATTTCCTGCGAGAATTTTCAGATTCCCGGATTCTCCGCCGACTCCTCCCTCCGCACGCGCTTTAGGATAACAATCCGGAGAGGTTTCCGCATAACCTCCTTCGCCCCCGTCTCCCAAGGTAAGCGTTATGTTATTGATCCGAACATTCCCCCCGGCCCAAAAGAGCAGACGCCCCGCCTTTTTCCCCTGACCCCCGCGAGCGTCACAATTTCCGACATCTTCGGTGCCGGGGTCACCAGGCGGTACGGTCATTGTCAGATTTTTCAGAACCAAATTTGATGCATTCGGAAACCAAAAGAGGATTAACTGTTGACGAGGTGTTTTCGGTTTCTTCACATCCCATTTCCCGCTGACGGTCACGGTATCCCCCCGTTGCGTTATTGTATGGCTTGATGCTTCCGCCGTTCCTACAAAGGCAAGCGGCTTCCCTTTTGATTCTTCCAAGAAAGGACGTGAAACAATGTCAACCGCTGGAGATAAAAAGGTTTGCCCAATCTTATTCTCGGGCACAAACGGCCCAATGCATACACCATCGCAAGAATCATTCCCGGCTTCGTTAAAAAGTTCGTCGAGCCGTTCCTGCGTTGGCGCAAGCTGGTCTGCGCTCTCAACAACTTGAATACTACCTTCGGACGAAACTTCCGCAGTATCTGCAAAACCGACATTGCCGCCAACCACAAGCACGATGCCTTTCTCGTCGCCTTCAAGCGTCCCAGCAACTTCAAGATTTCCAGTTACTGTAAGCTTCGCACCATTCTTTAAAACGACCTTGGATCCTTCGGCAATCATATAATCGCCCTCAATAGTCATATCAGACGCAATCACTTTTGCGCCTTGAGATACGCCAACGAAAAACAAAATAATGCCTATGCCCACAACAGCGGCTGCAATACCACCCAAGAGCAGTATTTTATTCTTTTTCATATGATGTATTATGTTAACGATTTTTTAATAAAAAATTACGACTTTATCACTATACCGCAACCATACAAGCCCCACAACGATATTGGGGAAAAGTTTTTTCGCGCATAATTCACCCGAAAAGCTTTACCGTTGTAGCCATACCATTTCGGAGGTCTTACATTTCAACCTCAAACACCTTTTGGCGCGAAGCAAATCCCGACATCAAATGCACCCCAGAAGCCGGAACGGAAAAATATTTCGCAAGTGCTTTAACAATAGCTGCATTCGCTCGTCCCTGCTTGGGCGGCTCTTTTACCAAGACAACAAAATGCGTATCGTCTGCTTTTTCTATTTTGTCCTGGCTTGCGCCTGGTTTTGCGTGAACGAAGATTCTCATAATATAATTTACTGATATATGTTTGTTTTATTTCGCATAGGTTTATTATAACAAACTCTTTTCTGCTTAAACTCGATACGCAGACAAAAGCCGCGCTAAGAGCGCGGCTGCAAAAATTGAACAGATTCGATTTTGTCAACAAGAATATACACTATTTCTTCCAGGCCAACGCCTGGCCTTGTGATTGGCTTATCGGGATCGGGTAGCATAATTCGCTGCGTACGAACTTCCAGAACTCTTCCTTCGATCATAACCTCATTGCCTTGTGCCAATGCAAGAAGTTCTTCTTGCTGCTCGCACGGGATGTTGCCCGTAAAACGAAACGTGTATTCAGCCGGCAATGAGAGTGTCTCCTTTGCACGAACTATACTCATAGAAGACGAAGCCTCTGCTGTCGCCTCGAATTTACACGTCGAACTAATTACCAACGTATCCTTTTGTAAATCTTTCACGGTATATCGAGAAATAGAGATGTCAGCAAGCGTTACAGGAATAACCACAGCAATACCGCGCCGCGGCCACATACGAAATTCCCCTTTTATGATGTCATCACGGTCATGCTGGAGTGTCCGGAATTGTACCAACGAATCGGCCATCTCTTGAAGTGTTGTTTGTTGATAGGGACTCCCCTTACCAGGACTCCACAACAATACACCCACCACTACAACACCGCATAAAATCACGGCCGCGTAAAAGAGAAGCACGAACCTCATAGGATTACCTCCTGTCGCTTTTCAAGGTGCAAAGTCACGTATAGCATAAACTGCTATTCTGTCAATGACCTTGAGAAGAATAAACCGCTCCATCAAGGAGCGGCTAGTGATTTACGTAGGAACCTGCGAATCGGGCGTAGCTAAACATTTCAGAAATACGGTTTGTCGTCATTTTGTCCGCCCCCCACGCAAAAACCCGCAGTGCTTTTTCTGGATCATCAACCGTCCATACCGCAACAAAAATTCCACGTGCTTGGATTTGACGAACGATACGTTGGGCTGATGAATCACCCATCTGGGCAAGATTATGGAAATCGATATATATGCCGGCAATCTTGCACGCCTTAAGATAACGCAACACATCAAGCAAATAAGTGCCTGAAAGCGATGCTCCCCCAGGATCAAAGCCAAGCATGAGCTTCGGGAATTGCCTAGATAATGTGCAAAGCATTTCTCTTTGGCCGGAGCTTATAGTAACACGTTGTTGGATTTGTGGATGGCTTGAGATAAAATCTGCCAATACCGCAAAGCCCTGCTCGTCCTTAAGTTTTGCGTCTATCTGCAAACGGGCGCGGGGGTATTCCCTCAAAAGCATAAAAACATCTTCAAGAGATGCGATAGGTTCTCGGGTTACATTTCCGTGGTCGTCTTTGCGTGCAAAACCGGCTAGTTCTGAAAAGGCACGTTCCTCAACGCGACCAACCCCATTTGTTTCATTTCGTAGATCAGAATCGTGTAAAAGAACGAAGCGGCTATCGAGGGTTACGCGCACATCAATCTCCGCCTCTCCGCCAGGATTCCTGTTAAACACTTCCCGAAGTGCTGAAATGCTATTTGGCGGAGTATCGCTATCAAAAATTGCGCGATGCGCCACCAATTCGGGGATCTTTTGGATGTCATCAAGTGACCGTCTCGGTGGATTGCTGAAGAACAAAATGCCCAGACAAATTACACCAAGTAAAACGATCAATGGTCTTATTTTTCGCACTCAATTCTCCTCTCAAGGTACTGTAATATATTATACATCTTTTTAAAAAATTTTACAAGTATCTGTTGTGGGCATGGTTTATCGTAAACGAAATCCGCGCCGGAAAGGCGCGGGTATGTTATTACAAAAGCTCTGCACCAAGCTCAGCAAGGCGTGAGCGCTCGGTCTTTTTCATGGTGATATGCCCAAAGGCATCTTTGCCTTTCATGCGCTCGATAACGTGCACAAGACCGTTTGCGGTTGGATCTAAAAATGCATCGGCAATTTGTTCAGGATCGCCTGTAAGCACAATCTTTGATCCCTCACCCATGCGCGTGATCACGATTTTCAACTCTGCCGGCGTAAGGTTTTGCGCTTCATCTACAATCACGAACGCCGAATGAAGCGTGCGGCCTTGGATAAAGTTAATGGGGCTTATTTCAAGAAGACCGTGCTCGATGAAACCCTCAATATCAACATAGAGCCCCGCCTTTTTCCCTTTTTGCCTAGAAAGCCCTTTCACGTTGGGTGTCTCAGGCGGTCCGTGCATGACCAAAATAAGATTGTCAAAAATTGGCTTCATCCACGGCTCAAACTTCTCTTCGAGCGTTCCGGGAAGATATCCCAGAGGCCTTCCCAATTCTATATTAGGACGGTACACCACCAGCTGCCGATAGCGATCTTCCAATTGGTTGTATCCGGCGAGCAATCCCATAAGGGTTTTTCCGGTGCCTGCCCTTCCTGCAAGGGTAACAAGAGTAATATTAGGATCCGTAAGCAAGGCGTAGGCAAAACATTGTTCGTCGTTGATCGGAATGATTTTATTTTCTTGCTGCTGCGGTTTCGATACCAAAAGGAATTGCTGTTTTTGCTCGCAATAACGAGCCAATATACTTTTGCCCCCGGGCAACACAAGACAACAACACTGGTTGGCAAGAAGCTCGGGAGGTTCGGAAAGCATTGCAAAGATATGGGCTTGAGCAACGGCTCCTCCTTGGCAAAGCTCGGCCAACACCCGCTGATCCGGTTGAGCCACCGTAAGAGTGGCAACACCCCCATAAAGGTCTTCGGTAGAATTGAGTACCTTATCATGACGATAATCCTGCGCAGTAAGCTTAAGCGAGTTTGCCTTAAGGCGCATATTAAAATCCTTGCTTACTAAAATGACCTCGGCATCCGGGTGTTCGGCTTTAAATTTAATCGCAGTAAGAATAATACGGTGATCGTTGGTCTGACCAAACCCCTGCGGCAACCCGGCATAATCATCTCCTGCATAATCGACAATGAGCATGCCGCCGCTTTTGGTAGATACGCCTTCTTGCAGATTTCCTAGGTCGCTGTATGCATCCAAAAAACGGGAGGCGCGACGCGCCATTTCGCCTTTATGGGGAATAGTTTTAAGCTTATCCAATTCTTCAATCACCCAAATAGGTACGACGACAATGTTGTCTTCAAACCGCTCAATAGCCGCGGGATCGTGCATCAAAACGCTCGTATCAATCACATAGGCCTTTTTCGGTGAACTCATCTAACTCCTTTTCGATTGGAAACGTACCTCTAAACGTACGGTAGCGCGCAGTGGAGTTTTTGTAAAGGAATGCCGCCCCGCAGAACGCGGGGCGGCATGAAACATGACTTTATGCCCCCACTTCTTTTTTCAGCTGCTCATAGGTGTTCTTTTTAGCTTCATCAATGGACTGATTTGCTGCTTTAGCTGCCTCTGAAAAGGTTTCGCTAGTAATATTTTTGGCATTGCCCATATCGTTGTCGAGCATGCCGCATCCGCAGTTGTAGCACATATATTGTAGTGATTAATGAACAGGGAATTAGGGAATAGTGAAGCGACCTTTATATAGCATATCATAAACTGCCATATTAAAACAAAAACCGCCACATGGGCGGCCTTTTTGCTATGCCTTACGATAAAAGGTCGTTCAGAAATGTCTTTTCAATGGCGTCTTTCTGACGAAAACCAACAAATCTTCCCACCAGTTTCCCGCCCTTAAACCCAATAACCGTGGGAATGGAACGAACGCCAAAACGTACGGCAAGATCAACGTTGTCGTCCGTATTCACCTTCACAAATTTCACTTGGTCTTTAAATTCTCGGGCAAGTTCTTCCAAGACCGGCGAAAGCATGCGACACGGGCCGCACCACGGCGCCCAAAAATCGACAACCACGGGTTTGTCGGTTTGTAAGACCTCTTCGTCAAATGTCGCCTCAGTTACTTCCCCGACCATTCCGACCATTGCTCTCTCCTTTTTTCAAAAAACTCCTTCTACAACTATATCGTTCTCCGTATTATCCTGTCAATGCTTCCGTGCAGATGAATACGTGCGCGTCTGTTCGCGCTATTTACGCAACCGGTATGGTAACAACAAACGAAGACCCCTTCCCAAGATTAGACGAAACAGTAATTGTGCCACCGTGCGCCTCAACAATGCTTTTTGACAAAAAGAGCCCAAGTCCATGGCCTTCGGTTTCCTTTAATATGGCGTTCTTTGCGCGAAAGAATTTTGTAAAAAGGCGGGACATGTCGTCCGCCGCGATGCCTATCCCGGTATCTTGAACCACTACTTCTACCATACCGTCACGAGACGTAACCAGCAGCGATACGCTTCCCCCGGAATCGGTATACGCAATTGCATTCTCGATAAGATTTTCAAATACCATCCGGATGCGCTCTGGATCTATCCTTGCCTCTGGAAGCGGCTGTGGCGGCCATTGAACAGACAACGTAATACCTTTCCTTTTTGCCGAACCCGTAAAAGATACCACCACATCATGAATCACCGAGGCGAGCGGCTGAGCCACAAAATGGTACTCGTAGCTTCCTTCTTCGATGCGTACTACGTCAAGTACTTCATTCACTATACGTATCATGCGTTCTGTTTGCTGAAGCTCTTTTTCCAGCGCCCCTCGTTGAACATCCGAAATTGATCCGTATTCCCCTTCCAACATAAAATTTAAATTCCACTTCATTGCAGATAATGGCGTGCGAAGCTGATGGGCAACCAATGAAATGAATTCGGACTTCATTTTATTGATAATGGTATCCCGGGAAATATCGGTAAAGATGATTACAGAAAGTACGCGCGTTTTTCTGTAAGGATCCTTGATTTCAAGGCCGCGGGCACGAAAAGTGCGCGGGGCGCGTGATCCAATCGCCACCTCTTGCGCGTCTCCCCTCCAGGCACGCTCAAACCACTGCGAAAGAAGATGAAATACGGTTTTCGCTTCCTCGCGTGGGGCGATATCAGAAAACAACTTGCCGCTTACTGCAATAAATGGATACCCTAACAAATTTGCCGCAACCGAATTGACATATACAAACCGCCTTATTTCATCAAAGACCACAACGCCCTCGGGCAAATTTTCAAATACCGCATCAAGACGGTCGCGTTCAATAAGCAATGCCGCGCTCTTTTCGCGAAGTTTATCTGAAAAAATTCGGCTGTAATAACCGATAAAAAATAAAAGCCCTAATGTGGAAAGAATGTTTACCGCAAAAAAAGATGGGTTCCGATTTGCTTCCACCGAAACGCCGGTAATGTTAAAGGATGGAATGGTACCAAAATATTCCAAAAAGGAAGTAGCAGAAAAAAATAAAAGAACGGCGGCAAGCACAGTATAGCTTTGCCATCTGAACGGATATACCAAATAGGCATAAATAATATATAACGGCAATGCAAGAATCGCCCCGAACGTGAAACCTCCAATAACATACAGCAACGAACCAAGAATCAATAGGTCTGCTATCGTAATAAGGGTTGAAGCAATACTTAGCGTAAAGAGCGTCTTAAAAACCTTCCACCGCAAAAAAAGAAGATAATAGATTGCGGAAAGCGCAAACAAAATCCCTAATATGGGGAAAATAGCCCAGTGGATGGGAAGATCAAAGAGCCATTTGATCAACGCAAAACCGGGTATGAAAAATGCGCTGATATACGAACGCACTCGAAGGTTTGTTTGTACATTCTTTAAAAGCTCATCGTATTGTTCTTTTACGTTGCGGTCTTGCATGGTAGCTATTATTTTTCGAATTTTGTCTCTTCCATTGCGCCCCATCTGATGATTAACGGATAAGCACTACTCTGGTGGGCGCGCCGTCGCGGCCAACAAGTTTCAACGGCAACCCAACAAATATATACGTTCCGGACGAAACCTTTGAAAGATCTAATCCCTCAAAAATGGGAATACCCTGTTTTAAAAGCTCGGTATGCGGCCGATTGTCGCTACTGCCGTATTGCTTTACGGAAAGATAATCGATGCCAAAAAGCGCTATTTTTTTCTTCGCCATATACGCTGCAGCGTCGCCGTCAAGATAAACGTAATTGCGATAAAAGCGGCTAAAGCCCCGTTTTGAATTGGTGGTTTTTACTAAAATGCGCTCTCCTGTTTTAATGCGATGCCGCAACAGATCTTTTGTAAAAATAGCTTTGCGGTTACGAGTTAAATCAAGCACGCGGCATGGGCCGATCAAAACCTTAGGCCTAATTGCGTCTACGCCCCATCCGTTCTTGAATACGTGCCGCGCAACATCAACGTGGGTACCCGTATGTGTTCCCAGCGTTGTTTTGGTAAGCCAGGAGTGCGGGGTTTTTACCCAACGCAATGAAACTCTGGGATTGAGAGGATAAATGAGCGTTTTTGGGGATATTGGAAGAGAAATATCGTAAAGCTGCATATACTAGATTTTTTAAGGAAAATATCTTATGGTAAGAAAAAGTTCATTTCCAAGAAAGAGGAAGAAACGTGCAGGAATTATTGGCGGATTTTCATGTACATACTGCCCAAAGCGATGGCCAAGTACCACTGCTTGAGGTTATCGATATTTTCGGGAAGGGCGGTGTAAAGGTCATTAATATTTCAGACCATCTTTACGATACCATCACGGAACACGGAAAACGAGTGCATGAGATGAAACAGTGCATTCAAGATTGGGAGTTGTACTGTGCGCAAGTAGAGAAAGCGCGCCGATATGCGGAACAACGATACGGTATGTTGGTAATCCGCGGGGCTGAAATTACGCGCGCCGATTCGGGAGACGGCACTGCCGGTTTTCATATTGTCGCGGTGGATCTAAAAGAGCCGGTAAATCCCAATCTTTCTCCGCAAGAAATTGTAAAAGCAATACAGGCGCAAGGCGGACTTGCAATTTCCGCGCATCCTTACGACAAACCCGATGCGGGACCGCGAGGCAACGTCTTTTATCTTTGGGAGAATCTTGAGGCGTTTCGAGACATGGTGGATCTTTGGGAAATCGGAAACGGGCGCGTATTATACGAAAAAGTAGCACAGGAAGGGCTCCGGTTTGTTGCCGACTCAGATTTTCATATACATATCGACTCCCACGATGCACAATGCCTAAGCCAATTTTTTTCTTGGAAAACGAAAGTGGCGGCAAAACGAAACAAAGACGCCGTGAAAGAGGCACTTTTGAAACAGAAGGTTTCCTTGGTCCTTGTTAACAAAACGCCGGGATAATCGCCGGCGTTATTTATTGAGAGCTACTTGTTGTTTTAAAAATTCCAGTGCGCCGTAAAGACCGCCAAAATCCCCCAAACTTGCCTCAACAACTTCTGGAGGATTGGGGAAAATGGTAAGAATGGTTTTTAAATGCCTCCGCACGTCTTCAACATCGATACCCGGTTTTTTCAAAACCATAGGACCCCCTAAAATAATAATATCGGGAGACCACAATACCGTGACGTTATTGAGCCCAAACGCAAGCCATTGCGCAAGCTCATCCCATACGGCCGTATCGGTAATATCATAAGGTTTTTTCTTAAACCGTTTTTCCGTGGCAGTACCAGAGGCAAGGTTTTCAAGAATTCCGCCTCCCGCGCACGTCGGACACAGCTTGCCGCTTGCGTCCACAATTTGATGCCCTGGTTCAAACCCGAGGGCATTGTTATCAATTCTCTCTTCAACAATGCGTGCGCCTCCAATGCCCGTGCTTACGGTGAGATACGCGACAATGCGCTTTCCTTTCCCAGCGCCATGTACGGCCTCGCCAAGTCCGGCAAGTGCGGCATCATTCTCAAAAAACATTGGAGCCGAAAACGCTTTTTCAATCGCCTTTTTTATGGGAGCATTTGCCCACAACGGCATATTAGGGGGTGTTAATAGATGCGTGCGTTCACGATTCATGGGTCCTGCAATGCCGCCTGCCACTGCATCAATTTTTTGGCCATCGGAAAGCTCTTTGGCTGTTTTTTCAAGTAACAGAAGGCCGTCGCGAAACGCAGGCGGCGTTGGACGCACCACCGGATTGTCTAATGCCGTGCCGTCATGAGAAACGGCAATGCGCATGTTTGTTCCCCCGATATCAAAAAGAAGGTACATAATATACGTTCCAAGGCGACAGTAAATTTCAGATTACAAAAAAAGGCGTGCGACACTAAAATAAACGAACACGCTTAAAATATCCTGAATGATAGTAGCGATCGGCCCGCTTGCGTTTGCAGGATCAAGCCGAAACTTGCTAAACATAAACGGCACAATTACCCCGGTAAAAAGAGAGGTTAAGATCGCCGCAAACAACGCAACCACCAATACAAAACTCATGCGGAAACTAGAGTAAAGCGCAAGGCTTACGACGAAAAGCAAAATACTAGTAATTGCCCCCAAAAGAACAACGACGGTAAATTGCCGCCCTAAATACTTTATGAATTGAAATTTTTGACTCGTAGCTAAATCGCGAATAACAAATGCTACCATCTGCGCGCTCACCGCGTCGGCCATATATACAACAAGTGGAATAAAGGCAGCAATCAAAAGATTTTGCGAAAGCACGTCTTCAAATCCATTAACGATCCCTGCCACAAACATTCCGCCCAAAAGCCCCAAAAGGAGCCACGGCAACCGATGCTTGAGCGATGTCAGTATAGGAATTTGCATGATATCGTCAAACGACCCTTTATGCAGAACTCCTCCGAACCGTAAGATATCTTCAATTGCCTCGCTATCCAAAATTCTAAGAATAGTAGTGTCGGGAACCATGCCTAAAAAATGGTCTTCCTTATCCACCACCGGAATGCCTTTCAAATTATGCCGCAAGGCAAGATACGCAAGTCGCTCCTGGTCAGTATGGGCACGCGCCTTTACAAGAGGACCTTTTGCCATTACATCGGTCGCTTTTGCTTGCTTATCCGCACGGAAAACTTCCTTGAGCGAAAGCGTTCCCTGTAATTTCTGCGCATGATCCACCACATACACATAATGTATGCTCGCAAAAGCGTCTGCCTCTCTAGTCAGCATACGCTCAATCTCGCCGATAGTGGTTGATTCCAAAACCATCGGGACGTTTGTCTCCATTAAGCTTCCCGCGCTTTCTTGAGGATAGGTTTTTACCATAGAACTCTTTTAGTATACCGCTTTGTGCCAAAGAAGGGTACGTTGAAATACGATTTGTTGTGCGATATTTTTCCTGCTAAGATAACCGGTGAAAGGATATGAACGAAACATCGTTGCCGCGTGATGCGGTCTTTATGAAACAGGCGGAGGCGGAAAGCAGACGCGCCACATGCCCTCGGGCGCATGTGGGTTTTTTGCTTGAACGACACGGGAAGCTGCTTATCCGCTCAAGCAACCAAAGCCCCGAGGGTTTGCCCACATGCAAAGAGGCGGGGCATCTTATGGTTGACGGCCACTGTGCCCGCGTTACGCACTCTGAACGAGGCGGATTTGTAAAGCTCGCCTTAAAGCGCCTTTCACCGCAAGGAGCAACGGCATACACTACCTGGTTTCCCTGTGTTGATTGTATGAACCTGATTATTCTGGGAAAAATAAAGCGCTTGGTGTTTGCTTCCATGGCGGATCCAAATTCCAATTATCGGCGCGAATTTCACATCGCAAAACGGTTTGCGCTTCGAGCTGGCGTAAAGCTTATCCATTTTCCAAAAGAAAAACTGCTCCGGGCATAAACGCAGCCAAGAATGTCTTTGTACAAGTTTTAAAAACCGCCCATACGGGCGGTTTTTTATGGACAAAACGAAATCAAATCTTTAAAAACCAAACGAGGGACTTTGCTGTCTATTCTAGAAAAACAATGTCGGCGAGGCGATCGGCTTGCTTATAAGAATTAGCCGGAGCAAAAGGAATGTTAAGACCCCGTGACCGCCGACTTCCTCATGGTCCCAGAGTCCATTGTAAGGTACAGCTACCGCTCCCTGCGGCTTCGGTGGTCTGAATTGATAAGATGTCATTGTTCGAAAATCCTACTGGGGTAATAAGAGTGCTGGTGGACCAATTGGTACTGCCCGCGGATATTGAAGGACTAAGGCCTGTATCCACAGAGTTCTTACGAAGGCTAACGGTGAGCGAACCATTGAGGCTATTTGCTATACAGCGCGCAGAGAATCTCGAAAAGTAGAATGTGACCGTTGTTGGAAACAGTAATCCTGCGGACGTTTCCGAAGAGGTAAACGACTGGCCCCAGACGTAGTGGTATTTCGTGCCCTGTGTTGCGTCATAGATGACTGGTGCCTCATTTGCAAGAATCATAGCTTTTCCGGTAGGCGTTTGCCAGCTCGCAAGGCCGTTCGCATCCGACGTAAGAACCTTCGATGATCCTTGAGTGCCGTCAACGATTTTGACCGATCCATTGACGCGGAGCTTTGCATCCGGGTTGTTGTTGCCGATTCCGACATTGCCGTTCTCAAGCACTGTGAGCCGTCCGCCAATGACGCCCGAGGAGTCGATGACAAATTGGCCGTTGCTGCCCATCCGAAACCCATAATCCGTCGCAGCCAATCCCGTCGTTTCCAGATGAAGCCGTGCCGCCGGACTTATGGTACGGATACCAAAACTTCCAGAGTTTGTAGCAACATTCAAACCACCACCCTTACTTTGGGTTATATCAGAAACATTAACCGGAGCAGGAGCATTAAGACCCGGGGGCGCATCTTGTGGATCAACCCAAGAAAAAATACCGCGCACGAGAACGCCGAGCGCAAATCCAAGCAACACGAGAGAAATCGGCCGGAATATTGACCATGGTCGTAGGATTTTGCGGGATTCGTTCATATCTATCTATTATTCGTATAGCTATTAGTATAATATATGCTTTCGCATGATACCAACCTCACAACACGCCCTAGTGGCTCTTGGAGTTTTAGTCGAACTTTTAATCAGAAACGCACGGAAAGCTGTTCACAAGATCAATCGCCGATACAATGGCACCCGTCCCTTCATAGCGGACCGATCTAACTGCATGTATTCATGATAACAGAACCCAATACGTTTATATCATCTAAATCGATCCCGCAATCGCGGGTCAAATCCCAACGAGCGTCGTAATTTGTGTCGCCGCACCTTGCGCTCATTTTGGGGCGAATGAGTTTATGTCAAAGACATTTACCGTTCTATTGCGTACACCACGGTTAATTATCACACCCACCCTTTGTCTTCTGCCACTCCCCATTTTCGATCCAGGTGCAGTAAAGCTGGCCGGTTGCCTTATCGCGAAGCTCAATTTCATCGGTGGCAACACGGCGAGCTGTGAGGGTATCAACAACAAGCTCACGAAACGCGAGTACGCCGTCTTTCAGCGTCGCACCGATGCTCTCAAGAAGGGACGCCAACAGCCCTTCGGAGTTTAGAGTTTCGGATGTCAAGGTTAGGGTTCCCGCGTCTGCGGCGAAGTACCACGAAGGGTTCACAAACACCATCACCTCGCCTTGCGAGGAATGTCCGAGGTCAAAATCCAAAGTTCCCAAATCGTTTTGGTCGTTGGGAATTGGGAATTCATTTGACATTGGGATTTGGTCATTCGGACTGGCGGGAAATGCTTCGAGGGCTATTCCA
>Ga0155096_109_pt1 | contig 32410 bp, 30 predicted proteins | sample RifCSPhighO2_01_FD_106064 | JGI IMG/M metagenome (GOLD analysis project Ga0155096, IMG submission 106064) | Candidatus Terrybacteria bacterium RIFCSPHIGHO2_01_FULL_48_17
CTTTTGATGTTGCTCACCACGCCGCACCATGAAAAGAAAAAGGGCACGATTGTACAAACAGAGCTTCTTATGCCAAAACGGACGTTCACACTTTTTGTTGCCAAACAGGCGTTTGCTTCTTTTGGAACGCTTGCCATCACTTTTTCCATATCGCTTGCGAACGTCTCGCTGGTTAACGCAACCGAGGGCGTAAAGTACGCGTTTTTATTTTGTATGGTGATTCTTTTGTCGATTCGTTTCCCCCACATTTTGCGTGAAGACCTTGCCGGATCGTCGCTCGGGGCAAAAATAGCAGGAATAGTTTTTGTGGGGATGGGCCTTGCGTTTCTCGCATTGCCCGACCCCGTAGATTTCGTGAAGCGCATTTTTCTCCTATGAAAAAGTTTTTGAGGATATTGAAGCGCCTAGCCCTCGTGTTCCTCATTTTGTGCATCCTTGCCATTATCGCGCTTGCCGCATTAAGCCGCGGGCCGTGGGATCAAAAAATTTTAGAAAGCGAGCGCCAATGGGGCATAACATTTTCCACAATTTATACAAGACAGCTTGAGCTTCCTGTCGAGGAAACACACCTTGCCCTTTTGGACGAGCTTGCAGTCAAGCGCATTCGGCTTCCGGTGTATTGGCCGGAAGTGGAAGAGCGTGAGGGGGTATTCGATTTTTCTTTATACGATTGGTTTTTGGATCGCGCAGAAGAGCGTGGCGTTTCGGTAATTTTGACTATCGGAAGAAGGGTGCCGCGTTGGCCAGAATGCCATGTGCCTGAATGGGCGCGGGAGTTGTCGGAACAGGAGCAACAGCAAAGGATACTTTCTTTGCTTGAGGCGGAAATTAGGCATTTTCAGGAAAGGCGCAGCATTTGGGCATGGCAAGTTGAAAACGAACCCTTCATACTCTTTTTTGGCGAATGCCCCAAGGCCGATAAAGAGTTTTTTTCAAGAGAAGTTGCGTTTGTCCGCGGGCTGGATCCTGCGCGCCCGATTATTGTAAGCGATTCTGGCGAGTTGTCGCTCTGGTATGAGGCGGCGCGCTATTCCGACATTTTCGCAACGACGATGTATCGAGTCGTTCCCACGCTTGACCAAAAGGACTTCACAACTTGGCATATTCCCGCATGGTTTTATACAAAGAAAGCAAATCTTGTGCATCGCATAACGCCGCTCAAAGACGTTATGGTGATTGAATTGCAAGCGGAGCCCTGGGCGCAACTGCGCCAGGTTCAATTACTTCCTTTTATCGAGCAATTTCGTTCATTCGACACGGCTCGTTTCCATGACAACATCCGCTATGTTCGCGAAACCAATTTCAAAGAGGTGTATCTTTGGGGCGCCGAGTGGTGGTACTGGGCAAAATTGCATAACCATCCCGAGTTTTGGAATATCGCAAAGCTATTGTTTAACGGAAAGATATGAACCAATTTCCTGAAAACTTTCTTTTTGGTGCCGCAACCTCCGCTCATCAGGTGGAGGGGAACAATGCGTATTCTGATTGGTGGGAATTTGAGAGAATTCAAAAGCTTGATCCTTCTGGGGCCGCATGTGACCATTGGAATCGGTTTCGCGAAGATTTTGATCTCGCAAGGGCCCTGGGACACAATGCCCATCGTTTTTCTATTGAGTGGGCGCATATTGAGCCGCGGGAAGGGGAATGGGATGGGTTTGCGCTCTCACATTATGAAAAGGTTTTGGAGGCGTTGCGCGAACGTAATATTATCCCTTTTGTGACGCTGCATCATTTTACGAACCCCGTATGGTTTACAAAGAAGGGGGGATGGGAGCGCAACGACGCTGCGGAACGTTTTGCACGATACGTTGAACACGTCATAGAGCGCCTTGCGCCAAAAGCGAGTTTTTGGATGCCGATTAACGAACCCTGGGTGTTAGTATCAAACGGCTGGCTTGCGAAAAAGTGGCCGCCTGGGAAAAGAAGTTTTATTGGGGCATGGCGCGCGTGGCATAACCTTCTTGATGCACACAAAAAAGCATACGGAGTTATTAAGCGCTACGCCCCAAATTCCAAGGTGGGATTTAATGTAGCATATGCGGCATTTCGTCCGACCGGACGGAAGAATCCCCTTGATAAGTTTGCCACGACTCTTGCGCGCTACCAGGATACGACCGCAATGCTCAACCGCGTAAAATATTTTATGGATTTTATCGGACTTAATTACTATAGAGGTTTTTCTGTTTCTGCTATTCCTCCTTTTATCAAAGAGCTTGGTGAACGAAAAACTGATCTTGGGTGGGGCATCTATCCTCAAGGATTAGGACAGGCGCTGCATGAACTTTGGCATTATCAAAAACCGCTCTATATTACGGAAAACGGCCTTGCTGATGCTAATGACTCACAGCGACCGCGATTCCTTACGGATCATCTTAAGCAGGTACTAGACGCATTGCATGATGGCATTGATGTACGGGGATATTTCCATTGGTCGTTACTTGATAATTTTGAATGGGCAGATGGTTTTTCTCCGCGTTTTGGTCTTGTGGCGGTAGATTATCAAACCCAAAAGCGCACTCCTCGCCCAAGTGCCTATCTATACCGAGATATTATTCAATCCCATCGTCTTTCTGTTTCCTAAGGCCCTCTTTTCTCTTCATTGTGGATAACTTATTTTGTTTGTTTTTCATTTGTTCTATACTTAAAAAGAAGCTATGTCTTTTTTGCTTTCAGCTGGAATAACAGCCGCAGTAGTATTTTCAGCTCTTGCTCCGAGCGTCTCTTTCGGCTTGGGTCATGTTGTTGCGGCACAGACAGATGATGGAGCTACGAATTCACAATCGTTGCGCCAGCGCATTGAAGAGCGTCGAGAGGCATTGCAAGCGCAAGCACAAGAGCGGCGGGCAGCGTTGGATGAGCGGCGCAGAGAACGAATTTCCAACTTTTTTGAAAAAATGACGGTTCGTTTGGACATTCTGTTTAGAAATCTTGACCGTTTTGAGGCGCGTATCGAATCCCTCGTGGATAAATTTGAGGAGAAGGGGAAGGACGTTACGGTCGTGCGCGAAAAACTTGCCCAAGCCCATACCGAAAGCGACGAGGCAAAAGCCGCATATGCCCTTTTGAAAGATGCTTTTGCCGTTATGCTTGAAGCAGACCATCCGCGGGAGGCATTCGCAGATGTTCGTGAGGCGCTTAAGAATTTAAAACAAGAACTTCGCCAAACGCATCTTTCGTTCGTCGGGGTGTTGCGGGAGCTTAAGGGTGCTTCGGGCGGCGTTTCCTCCCAAGACCAGTCATCTGAAGACGAATCGACTAACGAGGACGAGTAGCTCGGATAAATGCTTATGCCAGATTTTATGCAACGAAGCAATAGATGGGTCATTGGCGCGCTGCTTGCAATTATCGTGGCGCTTTTCAGCGCGCTGTTTGTTGAGTTGATATACCCCGGCCAAGTGCTTCAAAGGGCGCTCGAGCGCGTTCCCTTAATTCCCTCTCAACAACCCGTTACTCCAGAAACAGAACTTGGGCAGCTTGAAGGACAGCTTAATGACGAGCAAACGAATTTTGAACAAGAAGGGGTACAGATGGATCAACAACTGGAAAGTATTGATATGGAATTAGAAGGGCTTCCATAACGTCATGATATAATTTTGGTTTAAACACGACGGCTTGCCACAAGCCGTTTTCATGTTATAAAGAGGGCAGTAATTTGATAAAATTGAAAGGAAGTTGTATGTATCCAAAAATCTTAGCAACTCTTGGTCCCCACAGCTCCGACGAAAGAACCATTCGCGCAATGTTTGAAGCGGGCTGCGATGCCGTACGCCTAAATTTGGCGCATGATACGCAAGCGGCTCACGCGGAACGTATTGCGCGAGTTCGCCAAATTGCAGAGGAATTGCATAAACCCATTGCGATTTTATGCGATTTGGGCGGACCCAAGGCGCGTATCGGAAAAGTGGCGTCCGGAGCATATCTTAAAGAGGGAAGCGTTTTTTATCTTTCCAAGGCATGCACGCAAGGAAACGAACAGTGCGTGTCAGTTAATTTCCCAAAGATTCTTGATGAGCTTCTTGTGGGAATGATTGTGTGGCTGGATGATGGCACCAAGAAGCTTGTGGTAGAGGGTCGGGAAAAAGATATGGTTCGGCTCCGGGTGCTTGATGGCGGGGAATTACGCGATAACGTTGGCATTGCCGTAGAGGGTCTTACCTTTGGGCTTGACTCGTTTACCCAAAAAGACGAACGCGACCTTTCTTTTGTCGTAAAGCACGCGGTTGATTTTGTAGCAGTATCGTTTGTGCGCACTCCGCGCGATATCGAACTAGTACGGGAAAAGGTTCCTGCCCAGGGGCCATCGCTTATTGCTAAAATCGAAACCCCCCAAGCAGTTGCCAACGCCGAAGGTATCGCTGAGGCGGCTGATGGCATCATGGTTGCTCGCGGCGATTTGGGGTTAACTCTTCCTTTCGATGAGGTTCCGGCGGTACAGGAGCGCTTGGTAAGGATTTGTTTGCGTGCGGGAAAGCCGGTGATTGTAGCGACGCAAATGCTTGAGTCGATGATTCGTTCCCCCCGGCCCACGCGGGCGGAAGTTGAAAACGTGGCGCATGCTGCTATGCAAGGGGCAGACGCGTTGATGCTTTCTGCGGAAACCGCGCGCGGCATTGATCCCGCGCGCGTTGTTGCCACAATGCAAAAAATAGCCGGGCGTTTTGAATACAGATGTCCGCAACAGACCCTCGATTCGTTAGGCCTTGAGCGGCTTTCCGGGGCCGATACGGTAAGCGCTATGGTGGTGGAAGCAGCGGAAGCGCTTGATGCAAAACTTTTGGTTGCCTTCACCGAAACCGGCAGGGCAGCGCAGCGCATTGCGCGGTTTCGTCCAAAAAAACAAATCTTGGCGGTATCGCCCAATGAGGCGACAGCCCGGAAACTCGCATTGACCTTTGGTGTTAAAACAAAAGTGGTTCCTCCGGTGCAGACCATTGAAGAAGCCGTGGAAGTTGCGAAGCATGCAGTGAGAGAGTTGGGGCTTCTAAAGACCGGGGATTGTTTTTTGATCTCCGCAGGCCGTCCGTTTGGAGCGTCCTCTACAACAAATTCGATGTTGATAGAGTATATATAACATAGCCGCCCCTCGGGCGGCTCATCGTTTTCGTGTCCTGAACCCCGTCCCCTGTATCCTGTTTTCTATTTCTTTCCCAACGATTGTGGCAGCACCACCTCTTTGCCAAAATTGATAGTTGCGGCAATCGTATGCGTAACATGCGGCAAAATTCCTGCACCCGATGGCTTATTATTGCCGGAGCGTTTCAGCCCCCCAAAGGGTAGTTGTACTTCCGCCCCAACGCTTGAAAGATTTGCATATCGCACTCCAATTTCAGAAGTCAGGGTAATAAAATCAAACACCTCTTCAAAATCGTTCGATACAATTGCACCCGCCAAACCGTAAGGAGTATCGTTGTGGATTTTAAATGCTTGGCGCCACTGGCCAGAACGATAGGGGATGATGGCAATGTGCGGTCCAAAAACCTCTTCTTGAGTAGGCAGAAACCTTGAGTTATATTTATCAACGCGATAGATAAAAGGCGTTAAAAAATTCCCGTGCCGCAACATGCCTTTGCGTGCGCGTGCCCCGTCAAGTAAAATCGTGATTCCAGATCTTTCTATTTTGGCAGCCCTTCGTACCATTGCATTGAATCGTTCAACCTTCTTGAGCCCATTTTCATTGATCATTGGCCCCATGGTTGTTTCTGGGGAAAGGGGATTGCCGACTCGTATCGTTCGTTTGGTTTCTGCAACAAAGCGTGCGGTAAATTCATCCGCAATTTCTTCGTCCACGATAAATCGAGAGGCAGAAACACATCGCTGCCCCGTTGTTTTATAAGCGCCTTTCAGTGCCGCATCCACAGCAATATCCATATTTGCGCTTTTGGTGATTACAATTCCGGCTTTGCCACCCGCTTCAGTCGCGCAGAGTTTTCCTAAGCGAATGCTCTCTGTTTGGATCCAAGTTGCGGCCCCAAACGATCCGGTAAAGACGATATTTTTTATTGCACGATGCCGAACCAATGCTTTCCCGGTTTGCGCATTGCCATGCACAAGATTAAATACTCCTTTTGGAAATTTTACGCGCGATGCAATTTCTGCCAATTTTTGCCCGCAAAGCGGCGTATCTTCAGATGGTTTAAATACCACGGTGTTTCCGGCAACTAACGCAATGGCCCACGTCCACGTGGGAATGGCGATAGGGAAGTTCCACGGAGAGATAGATGCCGTAGGCCCAATTGGCACGCGGAGGGTAAAGGCAAATTTTTTCGGTACTTCCGATGGGATAATATTTCCTATGGCGTTACGCCCGAACGATGCGGCATATTCGAGCATATGGCGCGCCTCAACCACATCCGCCCGCGCTTCGGCGAGGGCTTTTCCCGATTCCTGTGCGACAATTCGCGCAAGCCCTTTTTCGTTACGTTCGACCTCCTGTCCAAATTTTTTAAGATAGTCAGCGCGCACCGGCCATGGCGTGCGCGACCATAAAGGGTATGCGGTACGTGCAGCTTCACACGCAGCATTCACAGTTTTTCTATCGCTTTGGGGAAACGACCCGAGCACCTTTCTTCGGTCGGCGGGGTTTTTTGAAAAAAAACGCTTCCCTCGAAACGAGATAAAGTTTCCGTTTATGAAATTTTCGAACCGTTTTTGTGTCACCGTTTTTATTCTAAGCGCGTTGGATGGGGGGCGTCAAATGAGAATGCCGCACCCAAAAAGTGCGGCATGTTTTTTACTTCGCGTGTTATTGTGAAATTTCGTATTTACGTCTCCGTGTCCGAAGGACCGGTTGACCCCCCGGGGGGATCTAAATCATTTGGTGCGCCAGGCGGACGAGGCGGGCCTGCCTGCCGCGTCAGCATAAGCGCGGCGAGCCGGCGTTGTGCTTCTATGATAACGCTTTGCGTGTGCTGTTCGAGCTTTTCGATATCCGGAGTATCGGGGTAATCAATCACGGCTTCTTGAAGTGCCTTTGCGAGGTATGCGCTATCAAAATTCTCAGAATTTCTTGGCGGTTCCGAGGCATATGCCATAAGCGCGTCGCGTGAACGCTGCAGGGCGAGCGTCTTTTCAACTCTGAAAATAATAGTTCCGCCCCTGTACAGCTTACCTGCAAGCGCTACGCGACTTAACGGATTGCGTACGTTTCGCTCAAGCGCTGTTTGCAGCATCGCGTCGGTCCAAACCCCTTCATCCCCAAGCTCGTTTCGTTGCGGCTCTCGCGTTTGCCACAACAGCCATTCCTTGAACGTTGGATCAAAAACAGCAAAAATGCCGTGCTGCTCAAGCCGTTGCTGTATGATATTGAGCTCATGTTCCAAAAGCATCATTTGAGCTTCTTTGGTCCGCGGTCCGATAATGACGAGCTCATCCCCGATGGCATCAAGTAGTGTGCCCCAGCGATAATTGCTTATTGCTTTGCGCACTTTTAGGAAACTTGCCCTTCGTGATTGGGTTTGATTGTTGGGAAGAGGGAACCCAAGCGTCATTCCTTTCGGAACGATGCCATCACGGTCCTGTGCGGTCATCAGCACAATGGAGCGCGTAAAATCGGTCATACCGCCGCCGTAATGCAACGGCAGCTTCCCGGTTGTAAGAATTGGCATGAGAACCTGCGCGATGAATTCGGGAGGGGCAACATCTACATTTTTGAACACGACGACCGAAAAATATGGTTCGTGTCGTTGGTCAATCTCCATTTGCACTTGATTGACATGATCTGCAAGGTTGCTAAGTTCTCGGTCAATGTGTATGGATTTTTTGCTTAAACTCTTGAGCTGTTCATTGAGGGCCACCAACCTAGGAATTATCCTGTCGAAGAATTGTTGCATCCAACGTACGTACGGTATCTTTTCGTGCTCTGTTTTGAGCAGGCGGTGCGGTTCTTCAATAGAATATTGTGCAACATCTGAAAAAATAATCGCACCATCGGTTTGTTTTGGCGGCCCAAGAAGCTCTCGAAACCATTCAGGGTGTTGCCCTGGATAATACTGCATGCAGTGAATTGTACATAGGGGAGCGGATCCGTCGCTCGATGTTCCAAGCCATGTGCGTGCAAGCGTTTCGACAATAAGATCAAGGGGGGCCGCGCCGACATGTTCGCCGCCATCGGTATCGCCAAAAAGAATGCCTCCGTAAATGGGTCGGTCAGGACGCTTACCGCCGCCCTCTGCAGTTTCAATGGCTTTCGCGACTCGCTCAAAGAAAAGCTGGGTTCCTTGATCGTCTTGATTAATGGCCCTTCCGGCGTTTAAGAGCTCTTGTGCAATATGCGAGAGAGAAAAAATGGGCTGGTGTTGTTTTCCGGCCATCTTCGTTACTTCCTTTCCGTTTTTTGTCAACGTACGGTGATATAACCATAACGCGTTTTTTTATTTTTGTCAAAAGCTTTTCAAATGAACCCCACCTATGCTATATGAGAAAAGACATGCAATGGAAATTATCTCCTTCTTCCCTTACGCTTTTTGAAGATTGCCCCCGCTGTTTTTGGTTGTATATCCGGGAGCGGCATGCGCGGCCCTCTATTCCCGTTGCAAAAATTACGGAGGGAATGGATAGGGTGATGAAGGCCTATTTTGATTCGTTTCGCAAAAACGGCACCCTTCCGCCTGAGCTTTTGGGTAAGGTGGATGCGCGTTTGGTGGGCGACCAGACGCTTATGGAACAGTGGCGCAGCTTCATCGGAGCAGAGGAGAACGATGTGTTGTTTCGGGGAAAGCTCGACGAATGTTTGGTGGATAATGAAGGCCGTTTCATCCCGTTTGATTTCAAAACAAAGGGAGACGTGCCGCGCCAAGACGCATTCAAATATTATGTAACACAGCTGGAAAGCTACGGTTGGCTTCTTGAAAAAAACGGCTACCCTCCTTCCCAGAAAGCGTATTTAATGTACGTTTACCCAAAAGCAGTGGGGGATAATATGATGGTAGATTTTGGATCGGAACTTCAGGAGGTAATAATCGAGCCGAAACGCATTAGCGACCAACTCAAGTCCGCTTCGGCTTTACTCGCATCTCCAATTCCCCAGCGGCACGGCGCTTGTCAATTTTGCGTATGGGTTGAACGCACGCACGCGCTTTAAAATACTTAGAAGCTCTCGTGGTTTTTGGGGCGCTTGGCGTCCTCTCTGTTTTTTGGTAGTTGTGATACAATAAAAACAATGGAAGAGCTGAAGCACGCCGATATATTGCCGTTAGAGCGGTATCCTTCGTTAGGAAGCCCCATCCTTTTTATTGCCGCAGCACTAACTCTTTTTACAACGCTGGCCCTCGCTTTGGGGAGCGTGGAAGTTTCTTCGCAAGGAACCGCATATTCTTTGCTCGCCATAGGGTCTGCGGTTTTTTTGAGCGCTGCCTTCACGCGCCAAAAACTAGTGCGCGCCTCGGCAATTGCCTTTAACTTTTCCTGCTACGTGGTATTTATCGGCATGGTTACGGGCTTTGTGGTGCTTACCGACGGTCCCGCGAGCGCGGTTTTTTTCTTTTTCTATATCATTTCGGTTTTAGCGCCCCAGCGCGTGCCGGTTCTTCAGGCCATTTTGCTCAACACGTTGATAGCCGGAGGAATTATTTTTATCTTTGTAAAAACATTTGGCGTGCCCCTTGAGGTTGAAGAACGCCAACAGCTTGGTTTTTCGTTGCTTTATCTTATGGCAGTAGCGACGGCTGGGGTATTGGCCCGTTACCAAGTTGAGCGCGCATTTGGCGCGTATCTGAAAGAACATTCAGAGAGCAAGCGCCTTGCCGAAGCCGCAAAGCTCAAGGATGAACTTGCATTTATTGCAGCACATGAGCTGCGCTCTCCCGTAACGACAATCCGCGGCTATCTTTCTTTATTTCGTTCCGGAGATTTTGGACAACTAAGCCAGGCAGCGCAACAAGCATTGGAGGTGATGTGGCAGAGCATTGAACGGTTGCGTACGCTCGTTGCCGACCTTCTTGATGTTTCGCGTATTGAATCGGGAAAATTACGTTTGGTTATGGAGCGAGTTGACGCGGGAGATCTTGTGGCGGGCGTCTGCGCCGGCCTTCGTCCAAAGGCAGAAGAAAAAGAACACGATCTTGTATGTAATGCAGCATCAATTCGTGGCGTTTTAATTGATGCTGACGCCGTACGTTTGCAAGAGGTATTCACAAATATTGTAGACAACGCCATTAAATATACTCCACCGCACGGTATTATAAAGGTAGACGCCGAACACGAGGATGGCCGTATATCCGTAATGGTTTCCGATACGGGTCCGGGCATTCCCGACAGCGCGAAAAAACATATTTTTGAAAGATTTTATCGCGTTCCGCGAAAAGGGGAGCAAATTGAAGGAACGGGCCTGGGACTTTTTATTAGCAAAAACTTGGTTGTGGCAATGCACGGTACTATCTCTTTTCAATCAAAAGAAGGGGAGGGTACCACCTTTACGGTAGTGCTTCCCTCGGTTTCGAAAGATAGCGCGTGAAACAGATATTATTTCGTGGGCACGCTGGTGTAATCTTTTGGATGCAAGCGCCTCTGGCGCTTTTTATTTGATATGCTATAAAATAATTCTACGATCTTTTATGAATCAAAAGGGGTGAACGGCATGGATCTAGTTATTCCCGATTGGCGCGGAGCTGTCGAAGGGCTTTTTACTGCACGGCTTTTTGGAAGCGAAACCTTGCTGTTGCCGGTTGCCGGAAAGAGAATTGACGGTGCTTCTGACTACTCGCGTCTTTTCGCCCGGGACACGCTCCTTTCCGCCTTTACTTTTTCCGATTTGCCACATGAAGCAACGGCGCACTTACTGGAAAATTCGCTGCGCTATTTTGCAGCTCACCAAGGAAGAAAACCAGATCCTTTCACCAACGAGGAGCCGGGCAAGACACTTCATGAACTTGAAGGCATACCGTTGCGTGGTCACAATACGCTGTTTTCTGCGTGCGATACCGTTTCGCTTTTTCTTATCGGGTGTGCGCGGTATGCCAGAAGCGCTTATTTTGAACAAGAAGCGTGGGACTATCTTGTGCCGCGCATGCACGCAGGGCTTGGATATTTGCGCGCACATATTGAAGACGGCCTTTTCCTTGAAGACCCGCGCCACAGTGGCGCAAAAGATTTTGCGTTGCTGGCAACCTATTGGCGCGACTACGGCATTGGGGGGCGGCGTGGCAGGCATCTATACTATCCTTGCGCCTTTTTATTGGTGCAGGCACAGGTTGTTGCGGCTTTGCGCGAGCTTTTATATTTAGCCAAGATCAAACGGTTTTCCGGAGAGCTTGCGCGTCTTGAGGGGGAGCTAAAAGCCGCACGCAAAGCGTTTTTGAGCTTTTTTGGGTCGGGAGCCGCAGCTCCCGTTGCGATTGATGCGAAGGGCCCAATTCATTTTGTATCCACCGATCCTGCGCACGCATTGTATTACCTTGAGCCGGATGATGTCTCGTATCCCTACCTTTGCGACGCACAAGATTTGCTTGGAGATCTTAAAACGCCGTGGGGATTCAAGACCTGGAAACGGGATAAAAAAATTCCTGCAATGAACTGGGAACCAGAACGAATCTGGCCATGGGAGCACGCGTTTATCGCGCAGGGTCTAAAGAAGCACGGCGCATACCATGACTTCGAAGATGCGATATCACCCGCGCGTTTCCTTGCGGAAAGCGGAATTCCTTTTACCGAGTTTTTGGAATTAAAATACGGCAAGCCCCATGCTGCCGGCTGCCACGTACAACTATGGACCTGCGCCTATTGGGCGTGGGTGGAACAGCAACACTTGCCCCGATAAGTTCGGGGCTTTTAATTTGTAGTGCTTGCTCATTACCTGTTGCAAAAAAATGAACAAGAAATATAATACGATTTGTATGAAACAGACACTTTTTATAGTCGTGGCAGCAGCCGCTACAAGCGTAATCGTTTCGGCTGCAACAGTTATGGCAATCGCGGTCTGGCATCCCTTTGCAATAACGTTAGCTCCTCTGACGCAGGCGCCACAGCAATCAAATGCCCCGAGTCCAATTTCACAAGAGAGCGCCAGCTCCGTGGTGTCGATTGTGGAAGCCGCCTCGCCCGCGGTGGTCTCGGTAGTAGCTACCAGGGATGTTCCTATTGTTGAGCGTTTTTTCGAATCGCCCTTCCCGGATGATCCGTTGTTTGAGCAGTTCTTCGGACCGTTTTTTAGTGTTCCGCGCGAGCGTCAACAGGGAACCGAACGGCGGCAAGTTGCAGCGGGATCTGGTTTTATCGTACGCAAAGACGGGCTAGTGGTTACCAACCGTCATGTCGTGGATATTCAAGATGCGGAATTTACCGTGTTCTTCGCTTCGGGTGAGACAGCGACTGCAAATGTAGTAGCCGTTGATTCGCTTGAAGACATCGCGTTGTTACAGATTCAAGAGAAGAAAGAGTTTCCGTATCTTGAGCTTGGCGATTCGGATGTGTTGAAGGTTGGAGAGACGGTTATCGCCATTGGAAATGCGCTGGGAGAATTTCAAAATACGGTTTCTGTAGGAGTTATTTCGGGACTCAACCGTCGTATTGTGGCGGGAGGAGGAGGACAAAGCGAGGTGCTCGAGGGAGTTATTCAGACCGATGCTGCAATTAATCAAGGAAACTCCGGAGGCCCGTTGCTGAATCTTTTGGGTAAGGTTGTGGGTGTAAATACGGCTATTGCCGCAGGGTCCGAAAATATCGGTTTTGCAATTCCTATTAACAAGGCAACAGAATCCTTGCAATCGTTTGAACAATCCGGCAAAATCACGCACGCCTTTTTGGGAGTGCGTTATGTGCCCGTAACAAATGAAATTAAAGAGGCGCGAAAGCTTTCGGTCGACTATGGCGCTTTGGTGGTAGGGTCGCAGGACGGAAAAGAGCCCGGCGTTTTGCCCGACTCTCCTGCGGCAAAAGCCGGTATTCATGAAGGCGATGTGATTTTGGAATTTAACGGCGAGCGCATTGACGAGAGGCATTCGCTGGCGGAGTTCGTGCGAAGTAAAAAAGTAGGGGAGACGGTAACGGTGAAGGTGTTGAGTGCAGGAGAGGAGCGCGAGGTGCAAGTAACGTTGGGTGAGGCGCCTTGAGAGCGGGTTCGCGGGGGGCTATTTGCGAAACGCGACAAACCCCAGCGTGGCTTGTCGCTCTGTCCTCGGCTCGCCTCCGACCATGCGGCTCGCCTGCGGAGGTTCGCAAATATCCCTCCGCTCACTCATATATTTTTCCTTCGGCACTTATTTTTTAAATGGAGAGGGAAAACAGGAAAGCCGAGCATGGTGCTCGGCTCTGTTAGTTATACCCGTTAGCTTCCCCAGCCGGATGATCTTTTTGGTTTTTCTGCTGCATTGGGTTGAGAAACCTGTACAGGGCGCTTGAAGAAAAGATCAAAGTAATTGTTACGATCACCCAGTGGTGCTGCAGAAACGAGTTCCCACCCTTGTTTTGCGCGAGTATCGATTTCGTTTTCCACATATATGCGCGATAAGTCCCATACTATCTTGTGTTCAAACCGTTGTTGCATTTTCTAACCTCTCCTTGTCAATGTACTAATTCGATATATACTTAACGTAGATCTCTGAAAACGTCAAGAAGGGAGTGTGCGATGTTTGCGTGGTTGATCATTCCGGCTTTAGCCGTCATAACGGTTGTTGTCATGGGATGGCAATTTCTCAAACTGTTTATTCAGATAAACGTACACAAGCAAGTTGCGAGATATGTTCCGGCCTATCCCGATCACCCCCGCAAATGGGGTATGACCTATTGCAACGTGCGGTTTGAAACCGAAGATGGTATAGGCCTTTGCGGTTGGGTGATAGCGCCAAAGCGCGACCAAGAAGCACGCGGAGTTGTGCTGCTACTACACGGGCTTGGCGGTCCTCATGATACCGGAGGGAAATCGCGCCAACTTCCTTGGGCAAACGTATTTGCAGATCAAGGGTATCTTGTGCTCATGTTTGATTTCCGAAACCATGGTGATAGCGACTCTGGCTTTATCACGTTTGGAAGAGACGAGCTTCTTGATGTTCGCGCGGCACGTAATTTTATTGCAAAATCCTGGATGTTATCGGATCTTCCTGTGGTGCTTGCGGGCGTATCTTACGGCGCAGCAACCGCAATTCGTTTTGCAGCAACACACCCGTATAGTTTCCAAGGAGTAATTGCCATAAGCGGCTATGCCGACTTTTCTCTCATTTTGCACGAGCGCGTGAAAGATCAAACAATCTGGGGTAAGATCCCGGGGATTTCGCGTTTAGTAGAAGATGCGTTATGCGCAGAGCTTTCGATCTCTGATCTTCGCCAATTATCGCCTTGCGAAGTTGCTGTTCATGTTTCCCCGATGCCGCTTCTTATTCTTCACGGCACCAGAGACGATATTATAGGAGAACACCATGCGCACCTTTTATATTCTGCGGCGCACGATCCTAAGTCGCTCGTGGTTGTTAAAGACGGCAGCCATGGATTTTTGTTAGATCCTATTGGCTCGCACAAAGCGGCCTGCGAAGCACGCGAAGCCGTAATTCGATTCACAGAAAGCGTTTCAAGATAAATTTTACCCCGCGTTACGCGGGGTTTTATGTTATAATATATATGACTTGACATGTCCCCTGGACGAGGGTAGATTAGCACTCAAGGGTATCGACTGCTAATTTAATATTCTGTTCCCTGATCACTGATTCCTGATTGCCTTTTTATGAACGGACACAACTTTACCATCAAAGCGCAAGAAGCACTGCAGCGTGCGCACGAAATTGCCATTGAGCGCGGCCATCAGCAAATAGAGCCCTTGCATTTGCTTGCCTCTGTTTTGGCCGATGCCGATTCTGCTGCCGCGGCGGTTCTGGAGAATATGGGCGTTTCCTTAGATGAAGCGCGCGAGCGCATTCGCCGAGCGCTTGGTTCTTTGCCCCGTATTATGGTTAATGTTCCGTTCGGGCAAGTATATTTAACGCCCGAACTTGCCCGTATTTTGGAGCGCGCGAAAAAAGAGGCAGAACGCATGTCGGATGAATTTATCTCCGTTGAACATTTATTTTTGGCATTGCTTGATACTCCCTCACGTGCGCGCGAGGCGCTTACTTCGCTTCGGGGTGCCGACGGCGCCGCCTTAAGTTACGAGTTGGTTGAAAAGGCGCTCAAAAACATTCGTGGGAGCGACAGGGTTACCGATGAGCGTCCGGAAACAAAATATAAGGTTCTTGAGCGTTACGCGCGCAATCTTACCGAGCTTGCCCGCAAAGAAAAACTCGATCCTGTCATTGGGCGGGATGCAGAAATCCGTCGCCTTATGCAGGTGTTGTCCCGCCGCACAAAAAACAATCCTGTGCTTATCGGTGAGGCGGGCGTGGGCAAGACCGCAATTGTTGAGGGTTTGGCACAACGCATCGCTTCGGGGGACGTTCCCGAATCCTTGCGCGAAAAAGAGCTTGTTGCCATTGATTTGGGGGCCTTGGTTGCCGGTACCAAATACCGCGGCGAATTTGAAGATCGTCTTAAGGCGGTATTGCGGGAAATCGATCGCGCAGCCGGCAAATTCCTTCTGTTTATCGACGAATTGCATACTCTTGTTGGGGCAGGTGCGGCAGAGGGCGCTATTGATGCTTCAAACATGCTTAAGCCCGCGCTTGCGCGGGGAGAGTTGCATGCCATTGGAGCAACAACCCTTAAAGAGTATCAGCAGCATATTGAAAAAGATCCGGCGCTTGCTCGGCGATTTCAGCCGATCTATGTGGTGGAACCATCCGAGGAAGATACTATTGCGATTCTTCGCGGTATTCGCGAAAAATATGAATTACATCACGGAGTGCGTATTACGGATGTGGCGATTGTTTCGGCCGCACGGCTTTCGGCGCGTTATATCACCGATCGTTTTTTGCCCGATAAAGCCGTCGATCTTATTGATGAGGCCGCTTCCGGATTGCGCCTTGAAATTGAGTCAGAGCCCGAAGAGCTTGATAAGCTGCGCAGGGAGGCGCGCCGTCTTGAAATGGAGATGGCTGCTTTGAAACGCGAGGAAAAAGATCGCGACACGAAAGAGCGTTTGAAGGAAGCGCGATTGCGTCTTGCAAATGTTCGGGAGGAATTAGAAACCTTTGAGACACGATGGCGATCGGAGCGGGAGGCGTTGGCTGCCATGAAATCGAAGCGTCGGGAAATCGAGCATATTCGGCAGGAAGCGGAAATCGCCGAACGATCCGGCGACCTTGAACGTGCAGCAGAACTGCGTTACGGGCGCATTCCCGCACTTGAACAAGAGCTTCGTAAAGCCGAGGAAGGGTTAAACCGCATTCCCGAAAGCCGCAGGATTTTACGGGAGGAAATTTCAGAGGAATCAATCGCGCAGGTCGTTTCACGCTGGACTGGTGTGCCGGTGACAAAGCTTTTAGCAACCGAGGCGGAAAAATTATTGCATCTTGAGAAAGATATTGCCACGCGCGTGATTGGACAAGAAGAAGCTATCGGGGTTGTGTCAAATGCTCTGCGCCGGGCGCGCGCCGGCATTGCCGAGCCAACCCGTCCCATGGGCTCATTCATTTTTTTGGGGCCGACTGGTGTGGGGAAAACCGAACTTGCCCGGGCGTTGGCCGAGGTATTGTTTGACGATCGGGAAGCGATAATCCGTTTGGATATGTCCGAATATATGGAACCGCATGCCGTTTCAAAAATGATCGGCTCCCCCCCGGGATACATTGGCTATGAAGAAGGGGGACAATTCACAGAACTTATCCGCCATAGGCCCTACAGCGTTGTATTATTTGATGAAATCGAAAAAGCGCACCCGGATGTATTTAATGTCATGCTTCAGGTGTTGGATGATGGGCGCCTTACCGATTCTAAGGGCCGAACCGCTTCGTTTAAAAATACGATTATTATCATGACGTCAAATGTGGGTTCCGAATTTGCCCATAAAATGCAGGAGTTTGGTTTTTCATCCGAAGAAGAGGCGGAGGTAGAACATCAACAGAGCATGTTAAAAGACAGGATTAAGGAAGCGCTCCGTGAGCGGTTTAAGCCGGAATTTGTAAATCGGCTTGATGCGGTTATCGTGTTTAATACCCTGACGCGTGAAAATATTTTGCGAATCGTCGACCTCCAGCTTGAGCGCATACAAATGCGCTTGCGCGATCGGCACGTTACGCTTTCAGTAAGCCCGCAAGCGAAAGCGCTTTTGGCGGAACGGGGTTTCGATCCGCAATATGGTGCGCGTCCGCTTAAGCGCGTGATTGAAACAGATGTGCTGGATGTGCTTGCCAAAAAATTAATTGCGGGAGAAGTTCACGATGGCGCAAAAGTACATGTTGACGTTAAAAATGGGGGAATAACTATCGCCGCCGCTGCGCAACGTCGCCACAAGTCGTCACGTAAGCACCTTGCCTCTTCGCGCCGTTAAGGTATGGCTATTTCTATCCTTTTGGGTACGGCAGTTGCCGTGTGGTGGATTTCGTTCCCCTTTGCATCCGTTATTTCCGCTGCTTCGTTTGTGATAGCAGCGTTTCTTATTTATAAGGCCAGCCCTTCTGTTTTTTCCGGTCCGCAATTATTGCTTGCCGCATCTCTTCCTGTTTTTTCTTTTTCCGTTCCATTCTCTCTTTTATCTTTGGCATTGGTTTTGTTTGGTATTGCGATGCTTGCCTTTTTCCGTGATGCCGACAATCAAGATCTAGCCCCCCCCTTTATGGCCCGCATCCGATTTTTGCTGCTTTTGGCTCTGATTCTGTGGGCCATTTTCGCATTTCGTCTTGGCTCATTCCATAATAGTGTAACCGTTCTTTCTGCCGCAGCAATCGTAGTCGCAGTCGTTGGTTACGCAGGATTTAAAACCGCAAGCGCGGAAAATATATTGGCTGGGCGGGTAGATGACGGTCTAGTTCGTGCCGTTGTAGGTTTTGCCGCAGCATTGGTTGGCGGAGAATTGTTTCTTCTTCTTTTATTTCTTCCGTTTGCCGCATATGTTTCCGGAATCCTTCTTGCGGTAAGTATGTGGGTGTTTTTTGAAGTCATGGCAGCTGCCAAGAACGTTCCGTTTGCGCTTGCGCGAGCATCGCGTGCTGCAATTTTAGGGTTTACAACCTGGGTCGCTTTGGTTCTTACGGCTCCTTGGCCTTCTGGGATAGTTCGTTAGTTTTCTTATATTATATGCGTTTTTTTCGTAAATTCTTGTTCGTGGTATTTATCATTTTTCTGAGCGCCCTTGGTGGCATCCTGGGGAATCGTATTTTGTTCCCCTGGCTTGCATCGTTTGAACAACTCTCGATCCTTCAGCAATTTGCAAGGAACAACGGCACAACCATTATTAATCCTACAGAGCAGATTATTGTGAATGAAAGCGAGGGCTTTGAACGCGCAGTCGCTTTGGCCTTGCCGTATCTCGTTTTGGTTGAGCGCGAGGGTTCGAAAACCGCGGTATCGGGCGTTGCTGTCACGGAAGACGGGCTGGTTGCGACGGATGCTCAAATTGCCGTCGGTCGCGGACAACTTTTTGTTGTACGACACAACGAACGGTTCGCGGCAACGCTTGTACGCGTAGATGCTTCTTCAAATACGGCGCTTGTCAAAATAGATTCACACAACCTTTCCTTTCCCGATTTCGACGACTCCGTTAATTTGGGACAGGCCTTGGTTGCGGTGCGGATGGTCAACGAGGAACAAATGGCTGTGCCGGAGGTCATACAAACGTATGCCAACCGTATTGGTGAAAACTCATTCTCGCTTCCTTTCGCGCTCGATTCTGCGCATCGTGGTATGATTTTAATAACATCGGAAGGAAAGTTGGCAGGAATGGTTGTTTCGGGAGCCAAAGCAGGTGATTATATGGTCGTCTTGCCAAAAGTGCTTACGAATCTGCTTTTAGGTAATTGATTGACATGTAGACCACCGCAAGCAATACTACGATTACGCATATTGCGAAATAGGACATTTTATTTGAAATTTAATTTTGATATTCGGTATGGATTGGCAAACTTTTTTACGCGAGCACCCCGACGGTCCCTTGGGGGCTTATCTTTCAAAGGATGATCAGGCAAAGTTATCGGTTGCCGAACGTTTATTCGTGGAGGGTCGCGCAACACTCGACGAAGTCGCAACCATATTGGAGGCCTCGCCCGATGTCGCGCGAGATGTGTTGGGCCGCTCCGGTGCATTTAAGCGCAAGAAAATTTTGGTATGCGGGGGTGCTGGTTTTATCGGCTCCAATTTTATAAGGCATATTCTGGACAAATATCCTCATTATGAGGTCGTTAATTTTGATAAGCTCACGTATGCCGGAAACCTTGATAACCTTACGGGTGTTGACCGCGACCCGCGCTATACGTTTGTGCAGGGAGACATTGCGGATCCTGCAGCCATTGATAAGGTTTTTTCGAGTGGCGTTGATGCGATCATAAACTTTGCTGCAGAAACGCATGTGGGTCGCTCTGTATATTACGGGGCGCGTGAATTTGTGCACACAAATGTTCTGGGGGTACAAACGTTGCTTGAGGCGGTGAAGAAGTTTAAAACTCCTCGTTTTCTGAACGTTTCCACAGACGAAGTATACGGCGAGCTTTCATTGGATGATAAGCGGGCATTCGATGAAACCTGGCCGTTTCAACCAAACGTTCCTTATGCTGCGGCAAAGGCCGGGGGCGATCTTATGTGCCGTGCATACTGGGAATCCTATAAAACGCCGGTTATTGTAACGCATTGTTCAAATAATTTCGGGCCGTATCAGCATCCGGAAAAACTGATTCCGCATTCAATCTTTCGTGCCATGGCAAATCAACCGCTAACGATTCACGGAGAAGGGCAGCATGTGCGTGACTGGATTTTTGTATTGGATCATTGCGAGGCGTTGGATCGTGTGTTACATCAAGGCAAATTGGGAGAAGTGTATAACATTGGAGCGGGCAACGAGATTTCCGTAAAAGATATTGTTCGTCTTATTCTTGATATTTTGGGAAAGCCGCGCTCGCTTTTTGTGAATGTGCCCGACCGGCCGGGCAACGATCTTCGCTACTCGCTTGATATCGGAAAAATACAGCGGGAATTTTCATGGTCGCCGGCGCATACTTTTGAGGAGGCAATGCCAAAGACCGTGCAGTGGTATCAGGCGAATATAGATTGGGTTGAGCGGGTGCGCGAACGGGACAAAAAGTCGTTGAGCTATACGATTTAGCTTGCGGGCAGCGCCTCTTGCTTTCTCTGAGCGTTTCAGGAGTTCGCGCAGGGCCATTTGCGAAACGCGACAAACCCCAGCGTGGTTTGTCGCTCTGTCCTCGCCGCGCTCGCCTCGCTACGCTCGGCACCATGCCCGCGCGGCTGCGGAGGTTCGCAAATGTCCCTCCGCTCACTCCTCGAGCTGCGTAACTTGCTCGAAGCGCTGTTGTTTGCATTTATTCGGAGCATTCGGATGCTATTTCGAGATTAGGATCGCGCTCGTTATGTGATAGGGGAAAAGAGAAAAAAGGAAGCCGCCCCTCGGGCGGCCATCGCATATTTAAAACGTACTATCCGCGTCAATCTGCGTTTAGATCAGCGTTGATCCGCTTCTACTTTTTCCGATAGCGGATGATCATATAAATGACTACAAGAGAGCCAAGAAACGTTACGCCGTTGCCGATGATGATGGTGATATCCTTGACCAAAAAGCCAAGAAGCGCATAGAAGGCAAGGCCGACGGTTAAGCACGCAAACGCAAGCAGGGAAAGTCCGGTGGGATCTTTGGTGCGAAAGAGATTCGTATTTTGTACGAGATAAAATGCTACAACACCCGAAAGCCCGAGCCATCCGGCAGCGGTGCTTGCAAAAACGGGAGACGCGGTAAGGTGTATTGCGATAAGCGCGCCAAAGCCAACGATGAGCGTCAAAAGACCCGCGGCTCTTTCCGTGGCGCGAAGCCCTTGCGAACGGAACCAGACAATGAGCAAGATAAGGGTTGCAAACGCAAGGTTGCTTGTATTGCCGGCGATAAATCCCAAAAGTCCCAAATGTATTCCGAGGGCCAAGTAGCCGCTGATGCCAACCGCAATCAACGAAAAGGCAAGAAATGAAAGGCCGACGGGGTTTCGCGTAAAAACAAGCCGCCAGTTTTGGATGGGGTAGAAAGCAACAATGCCGGCGGTTCCTAACCACTGCACAAGCGTTGTGAGATCCATTCGTTGTCCTCCATTGTTGTGAAGATGCTCTGTCCACAACAGCACATGAAGCGTATGGCCGCAAGAGGCCAAGGGAGGGCTTGATTTTTTTCTGGCGAGGCGGCAAGAAGCTGTGGGGGGACTGTCCCCCCACAGCTTGTTTATGTCGGCAAAGCAGGGTCAGATCCTGCTTTTCTTATGCACCAAGCTTCGTAACAGCAAGAGGGGAGAGCGCTTATTTTATAAGGACTTTTATAGAGTAAAGTGTCAAGATGGGGCTTGACGTTTTTAAATATCTGTGCTATTATTAAATTGTCAGAGAGGGTTGATCTCCGGTTCCCATCGGGAACGTTGACAATAAGAAAAGAGGAGAGGGTCGGCCGAACCTATGCGCTGGGAACGCATAAAATCTTTTAGGCATCTTGTTGCCGAAAGATACTTGGTTTGTGCCGTAACGCAGCCATAAACGGCTGGGAATGCCTTTCTTCTCTTTTTAAAAAGGAAGCCATCCCCAGCCGTTTTGATTTTTGAGATCGCAAAAATCATCTCTCGTTCGCTTTGTTATTCGTGTATGTGTCAGCGTAAGTCCGCGTACAGTCCGCGCACCTTTGGTGAAGAGGACGATGGAGAGGAGAGGGTTCAGTACGATTCTTGACAACGGGCCAGGCGCATCTTACGAGGTGCGTACTGCATATCGTCTTTTGGGCATATGCCTTTGGGAAACCCTTGTTTGGTCTCGTCGCTCCTTTAAGAGCAGCTGAACTTGGGACAATAAGAAACAGGGCTTGTACTCTCTGTGATATTTGCCCGCATGTTTTTCTTGTTGCAGCGCTCTTCTCTATCGTTTTCCTTGCCAATAAACACGAATTAACACAAATAGAAAAACGAATATACACGAATGTGATGCGGTAGGATTCGTATATTCGTATCAATTCGTATTTCGTAGTATTGAAAAGTAGTAAGGAGTGAGACCTGACAGGACCACTTGGGCGCACGGCCCGCATCATTTGGGTTGTGTGGCTGGTTGTGTCTGGGTCACTCCTTGGTACGGGATCGAACCATGCAGCACTCACGGTTCCAACTCTTTGTGGCATCTGGTATGGTGTGAAGATTTGGAGGTGAAGGAGTGCCGCAAAGCGTCTCACCCTCCAGCCGTCTTGGCTCAGCCGGGCAGGCGTGAAACATCCGTTTGCCCGGCTATGATTTACCAATGAGAACCCATTGAATAAGGAGAGGGCTGCGCATAGGTCAATGTGCAGGAATCTAGGCCGCGGGGAGTAAATTTTACTCCTCCCTCCGGTGCTGCTGGCCAAAGAGAATGTTTGAAACGGCCTTTTGCATTTTTAAACCCTCTCCTCTATGCAGCCACGTCACACGTGGCAGGCCGTCAAATCCTTTGGTGAGCAGCGCCGGGGGGAACGATAACGCATGTCCTGAGTTTATCGAAGGGCAGCGTTGGAGGAATAGTCCATAGTTTTACGCCGCCCAGTTTTGGGCGGCGTTGTGTTAACGCGTGCGTTCAAAAAACGCAGGGTGTTCGGACACGGAACACAAATGCTCCGGCTCGTTACAGTAGCAGGAAAATCCGTGGAAGGTCATGTGGCACAGTTTTGCCTGCGCTCGTTGCCGTATATCGCCCTGTTCCCATGCAAAGTATTCGGCATCGGGATTGCGCGGATCTTCGCCGTCGTTTCTTGGGATCGCAAGAAGCTGTTCGATAAACTCCCAAAAGGTTGGCGTTCCGAGGAATCTATTTGAATATGCGCATTCGCGTTGTTTTTGTATGCATGCCGCAAATTGGTTGTGGAGCGCATGCACACATCTACATCCAGTAGCCACAGCAATGCTTTCCGCTTTTCTGGCGCACATCGCACGCCAGTCGGCAAACCCTTGCGGATCTTCGAAGGTAAATCCCGGGAGTCCGGCAGCGCGTATGCGTTCCCTGACCGTTGTACCTATGAAGTAACGCATGGCTTATCCTTTCGGTAGCGTTCCAAGAACTCTTGCCGTATTTCTTCAGTAATCGTAATTTCTGCATCGCAAAGATGACACAGGTATGGTCCCGCATGTGAAATTCTTCGTGTTCGTTCCGAGTACGTATTTTCGTTGCATGGTATGCGGAAAACCAATATATCGCGCGGCGCACCGCATCGCGGGCACGAAAGCCATAAGACATACTCGACTTTCCTTATACCTACGTGGAAAAACTCTCGCCGCCTACTTCCCTCAGAAGACATATCGGGCCTTTTCTTTTGGTAAGGGAACTTTCTTTCGACGTATCAGGAAATCTTAAGTTGGTCAAGCAGTTTGGCGTTAAACGTTTGTCCTTCGCCGCCTTCTTCTGTGGGCGTCCACGCTGCAAACTCTTTTGCCGCTTTGGGATCATACGGACCTTGTTCTACTTCATAAAGAATAGTTCCTGGATCTAGCGCAATCACCGTATGCCACATTCCTTCCGCAACATCCACGCCAAAAATTGGGCCATGAGGTGAGATCAAGACATGTTCGACGATCTTACCATTTTTATCAAAACCTACCATAAGCGCGCGACCCTGCAGGCACAGAAAAACTTCTGGTTTGCCCAGATGGCGATGCGGTCGTGCATAGGTTTCCGGCTCCAGGGCATTCAGCATTCGTTGCACCGGTTCATCCGCGCTTTTGTGGAAATTGAAGTTTTTGCGTTTGCGCGAAGCCGCTTTTGCTTCTTTGGTAAGCGTTTCAAAAAGCAATCGGTCAATATGCGTAAATGCCATATGGTTCTTATGATGCCCTATGGGAAGCAAAATGAAAACCCTCCGAGAATTTCGGAGGGTTGAATGTTATTCTTGTAAAAACCGAAAGAGCAGCAGTTCGGGGTTGGCGCGGCGAACAGTATCGAGCAGTTTTCGCTGCCATTGCTCGGCTTCGGCTGCGCCTTCGCTCGGCGCCCACGCCGCAAACTCTTTTGCGGTGTTGGGGTCGTAAGGGCCAGCTTTTACTTCAAGGAGAATGCTCTCGGTGAGCGCAACAACCGTGTGCCACGTTCCTGCCTCTATTTTGCATGCTCTGGTGACTCCCGCCTCCAGAAGCGCAATTTGCGTAACTTCCCCGGCGTCATCAAATTCCAATGTCAGCACCGTACCTTCGCAGATGAGAAAATACTCGTCTTTGTCGACGTGACGATGCGGTTGCACATATGTGGGGGGAGAGAATGCATTAAAGAAAAACTGCACCACGTCCTTGTACTCGTGAAGATTCGCGTTTTGCCTTTTGCGCGGCGAGCGTCGCGCCGCATGCTTTAAAGCATTTACATCTTCCCATGTTACTATTTTCAAATTACTTCTCCTTTCCATCCAAAATTGCATCGAGAGCGTCAGTAAGAGTTGTTACAACCATATCTGCCGCAATACAATTCTCGCGTTTATACCTATTGGCGCGGTCGACAAGAATAGTAAATATTCCTTCTCGGTACGCCTGAACGATATCGGTTGCATAGGAATCGCCTACCATTATTGCGCGATCATGCCGGCCCATTTTTGTGATACGCCTTGCAAGCTCCCAAAATCGTGGACTTGTTTTGTCGTAGGGATCTCCCGTAATTATGGCATCGCATAAAGTCGAAAGGGGAGAGGTATGAATTCTCGCAATTTTTTGTTGTCGTGAATAACGCGTATCATATTGCATCGTGCCGTGCGAAGGACGCAAGCGCGCATCAGAAGACGTGGCAATGGCAATGGTTGTATCCACGTTTCGCAATTGCACAAGAAACGCTTCCGAATCAGGGAAGGGTTCATTATTGTCGGCAATCGCATTCCAGTAAGCCATAGCGGCTTGCTGTGCAATAGCTCGCGGAAGCGGCATGCCATGCAAAAACGCCCCTGTTAAAAGCCATAGTTCTCGTGAGTATATAATTCCTTCAGGAGGGGTGTTCAAAACGCTTTTACTGGCTATTTTACTCTGCCGCGTGCGTATATTGTCCTTGCCTTCTCTGCTTGCTCGCATCGTTTCCCTAAATGTTTCGTTAACCCATTTGGTAAGAAACCGTGCCTCGTACGGCGGTAGCTTCTTTTTAAGAAATCCTCGCAAAGCGCTAATACCAAGGTCGTGCCGAAATTCAACGAGCGTTTGATCCCAGTCGACAAATACGACTGTTCTCATTTTTCCCTTTCTTGTTGGAAAAGTTCAGCGTAAAGAATATACTATACGTATTATTTTTTGTCAAATGAAATGCGCCCCGTACAATAAGGCGAGGCGCTTTTTCTCTTTGTTAGTTACTAAACCGCAGTTCTCCTGTTTCAAGCATCGCACAAAATTCTGCGACCGCTGCTTTGGTAAAGGCGCAGTAGATCTGCTGCTGAACTATCGATTTATTAATCTCTTTTAGCGTCATCCATCCGATAATACCCGCAACGGATTCGGTGGGGTCAAGCCGAATGGATCGGGGATCGGGCGGAACGATGTTATACTGCACGGCAAATACTGGTTGCGGCGTATCGAACGTGGTATTTGGGCAAGCCAGTCCAAGTGCTTGCGAACCTATCGGTTTTCCAAATCCCATTTCTTCAGTCGCCTCTTCTTTAGCGATGGTTTCGGCAGCTACTTTCTCTTTTCCGAATCCTCGTGGGATCTCTAAGCTCCAGCAGCCGAAATATTCCGGATGGTGTAGCTCTCCATATTCCCAAGGGGGCGCGTCTGGTTTGCGGGTCGCATCACGATATTGCCATTGGAAAGCAAGTCGTATATTGCGCATAGCGTCAATGCCCCAAGGGATTGTGACAGCACCTTTTGGCTCGAGACGCAGAATTTTGTCTCCGCAAATTTCACCGGTTTCCGTGTTGAAGATTGCAAGCAGACGACGTTCCCCATACCGCGGATGCACAAATCCGTCTATCGTTTTTCTCCACCCTGGTATCCAAAAGTCGCGTGGATGTTGCGCACGTTCTTCATAAATGCGTGCGGCTTCGGATGCCGAAATAAGCTCTATCGGCGGCGAAGCATCTGGTTTTGGCGGTATGCCGTAACACGTTTTTTCGTGAGCCATCGGTGATCCTCCTTTTTCCGTTTTTAACGATCTCTTGTCCTTAATTGCTTATCATGTTATATATTTTTTGTCAAGCTTGCATCAATTTATATTCTTCTGTATCGTACATACGACATCTTTTTATGAAAGCTCTTATCCCTGCAGCTCGTGACGCAAAAACGCGACCCTTTTGGCGCGACAAAAATAAACACTTGTTGCCCTTGGCAAACACGCCGATGATTGTGTATGCGCTTTCCGCACTTGAGCGCGCGGGACTCCGCGACATTGGCATTGTGATTGGTCCAAACGATGAAGATTTAAAAGGTTTTTTGGGCAACGGCGAGCGTTTTGGGGTATCGCTAAGCTTCATTACCCAAAACGAACCGCGTGGCATTGCGCATGCGGTTATGTCGGCGAAAGAATATTTGGGAGACGACTCGTTTGTTTTGCATCTTGGCGACAATATAGTGCGCGAAAATATCGCGATGCTTTTGGACGCCTTTATGCAAGCGGATGCCGCGTGTCTTTTGGCCCTCGCAAAAGTGCGTAACCCCGAGCGTTTTGGCGTTCCGATATTTGAGGGAGAGAAAATCCGCGGCGTTGAAGAACGCCCCTTCAAACCTCAAAGCCCTTTTGCGGTAACGGGTGTATATGTATACCATCCCATGGTGCATGCGTTGTTGCCGGAATTGAAAGTAAGCGCGCGAGGCGACTATGAAATTTCCGATCTGCACACGCGTTTGGTCCAAGACGGCCAAAATGTGCATTGGGTAGAGGTTTCCGACTGGTGGAAAGATACCGGCCAGCCAGAAGACCTTATCGACGGCAATCGTTTTGTGCTTGAGGGTCTGCGCGGCGATAGGGAAGGGAGCGTTGCTCCCGGGGTGGTTGTAAAAGGACCCGTGCGCATAGGAGAGGGATCAAAAATTCTTGGACGTTCCGTTGTGTTAGGACCGGCTGTCATTGGGCAAAACTGTCTCATTACGGACTCGTATATTGGCCCTTACTCGTCTATTGGAAACAACGTTGAGCTTCACGGCGCTGAAATAGAAAACTCCGTGGTGTTTGATGGTGTGCGCGTGGCATCGGCAAAACGCATACAGGCGTCTATTCTCGGAGAAGGTTCGATCGTGGCATCGGAACAACACACAAAACCTTCGGGGCATCGCATTATCGTAGGAGAGGGATCAGTCGTTGACTTGTAATGCTACAGCAGCCGTTAGTTACCATAACGCTTTTAAATTGTAACGACCGCAGGACCATTTTCCATGCGGTCGATTCTGTTGCGGACACGCACTATCCCAATCTTGAACTCATCCTTATTGATAACAATTCCACCGACGGCACGAGGGAGGAACTTGAGTCGCGTATTCCTCAATGGACGGCGCAACGTGCAAAAAATGTATCCCTTATCCCTTATCCTTTATCTTCTGGTTGGTTTCATTTCATAAAAAATAATGAAAACGTCGGCTTTGCCCGGGGCCACAACCAGGCGATACGCATGGCGGGCGGAGAATTCATTCTTTGTTTAAATGCCGACGCCATTCTTACCCCAATATTTGTCGGGGAAGCCCTGAAACCCTTTTCAGATGAGCGCGTTGGTGCGGTACAGGGGAAGCTCGTGCGTTATGACTTTGCCAAAAATGCTCCCAGGACCCAAGACCAAAAACAGATTCTTGATACAACGGGCCTCCTCATTTTAAAAAATAGGCGCGTTGTTAACCGGGGCCAGGGAGAAAAAGATAACGGTCAATACGAAAAACAAGAAGAAGTGTTTGGCGCAGACGGCGCGGTACCCGTGTATCGTAAAAAAGCCCTAAACGACGTCGCGGTACCCCTGTTGAACATTCAACATGGAACTTTAAACGACGCCTTGGTTGAATTCTTCGACGAGGACTTCTTTTTATATAAAGAAGATGTCGACCTTGCGTGGCGTTTGCGTATTGCCGCTTACAAGACCATCTATGAACCAAAAGCTCTTGCATATCACGGCAGGGGATCGGGCGATTCCATGGCGCTCTCGCCTTTAGCGATAATTAGAGAGCGGAGGAAAATTAACCCGCGCGCAAAATTTTTTTCATTCCGCAATCAGCGCCTCATGCAGTTGAAAGACGAATATCCTTCCATTTTCTTCCGGCATCTCTATCGGATGTTCCCGAAAGAATGTGCGGCATGGGGATATGCATTGTTATTTGAGGGCACCATTGTGCCGCGCGCTTTGCGGGATTGGGTAGCGCTTATTCCTCGGATGCTCAAAAAGCGGCGATTTATTATGTCCCGCCGTCGTGCTTCCGTTCAAGATCTCACCCGTTGGTTTGTGTAGTCCTTGAATATTTAAACTTTTGAACCCTTACACCTTGAACCTATTGAACTTTCATTTATGGAACTTTCTATTGTCGTTAATCATTATCGCTCGCCCGCGGCGCTCAAAACCTCGCTCGGCGAACTTCAAAAAAACGTTTCGCTCTCACACGAAACAATCGTAGTGGATAGCGCTGCCCAAAAAGATACTGGGCGTATGCTCAAAGATCTTTTTCCCAATGTCCGCTATATTCCATTTCAAGAAAACGTCGGCTTTGCAAAATCGGTGAATGCGGGTGTAAAAGAAAGCTCGGCACCCTATGTATTTATCGTAAACGCCGACTTAATCATCGGCCAGAAGTGCGCAGAATCCTTGCATGCGCTTCTTGAGCGAGAGAAAGACATTGCATTAGCTTCTCCGCGCCTCCGCAATTTCGACGAAACGCTGCAGCCATCGGCATTTCGCTACTATACTCCGTTGCGCATTCTTGCCCGCAGAACCGTGTTGGGCAAAACGCCATTGGGCAAAAAAATATTGTCTCGTTTTGTGGTGCAAGAAGCCCTGCGCGAAGACCTCGCAGGCCCTTTGCCGGTTGATTGGGTCATGGGTTCGGCCCTCTTTGTACGCAAAGCCGCCATTGAAAAAGTGGGGATGCTGGACGAGCGGTATTTCATGTATTTTGAGGATGTAGATTGGTGCCGGCGCTTTTGGGAAGCGGGCTATAAGGTTATGTACGTGCCCTATGCGCGGGCATGGCATTTGCACAAGCGTGCATCAAAAGGCGGGATGTTTGATGTTGTTTTGAATCGGTATACTCGTATCCATCTTTTGTCCGCAGCAAAATATTTTCTCAAATTTGGCGTATCGGCTCCCAAACACGGTGTTTGAACTTTTAAACACTGGACCCTTGAACTTTTGAGCGTGTAACTTTTGAACTGTCCGCTATGAAGGTTATCATTATCGGTGCACAAGGAATGTTGGGCCACGCGCTTTCTGATGTTTTCTCGCGCGCCACCCAGAAACTTTTATTATGGGATCGTGGCGATCTTGATATTGTCAACCGCGCTGCTGTGGAGATGGCCATCGGAAGAGAAAAACCGGATATTCTTATCAATGCCGCAGCATATACGGATGTTGATGGCGCAGAAAAAGAACGCGAACGTGCAATGCAGGTGAATGCAACGGGCGTCGGCAATCTCGCCGATACGTGCGCAAAGCTCCAGATTACCATGGTGCATTATTCGACTGATTACGTATTTGATGGCAAAAATCCAAACGGTTACAAAGAAAGCGATGTTGCGGGAAATCCGGTCAATTTTTATGGCCGCTCAAAACTTGCCGGCGAAGAATTATTTGTATCACCTTTTAAACCTTTGAACCTTGAACACGGAATTTACCGCTGGTACTTGGTACGTACCTCGTGGCTGTACGGACCGCACGGCAAAAACTTCCCGTTGTCTATGATCGAACGCGTCCGCGGGGGACAGAAAGAATTTAAAGTGGTTAACGATCAACACGGTCGTCCTACTTACACATACGATTTAGCACATGGAACCTTTGAACTTTTAAAATCTAAATCCCCAGCGGGCATCTATCATCTAACCAATTCCGTGAAAGATAATACGTCGGGCCAAAAAGAGCCATCGGTTACGTGGTTTGATTTTACAACAGAAATTTTCCACAGAGCCGTTGCATTCGATCCGGCGTTTCATGAGGTTTCGGTAGGGCCTTGCACATCAGTCGACTTTCCGCGTCCAGCCATTCGCCCGAACTATTCCATATTGGTAAGCACAAAACGTCCTCCTTTGCGTTTGTGGGAAGATGCGCTGCAAGATTATTTGCGGTCCCATGTTTTTGCGTAAGATCATAGTGGCAGGGTTGGTAGCATCCGCGCTTGGCGCGGTTTTTGCTATTGGCTTTTTGTGGGGAAACAAAACCAAAGAATTTCCTGTACCCGGATTACCTTTTAGTGAAACCCTTCTTGAACCTGAAACGTTTAACGTTGAACGTGGAACTTTGCACTTGGAACATGAGACGTTAATCGTTTCCCGTGTTATCGACGGCGATACCGTAGAATTGTCTTCCGGCGAGCGCGTGCGCATTATTGGCATTGATGCGCCCGAGCACGATGAATGTTTTTTCGAGGAAAGCAAGACCATGCTTGAGCAATTGGTTTTGGGGAAGGATGTCCGCGCACAACAAGAAACGAACGACCGAGACCGTTACGGTCGGCTTCTTAGGCATTTATACGTGGGTGATACCTTCATCGATCTTACCTTGGTAGAAGAAGGTTTTGCCGCAGCATACCCATATCCACCGGACACGGCATACGCCGCAGAATTTTCAGATGCAGAAACGCAGGCAAAAGCGCACGGCCGCGGTCTTTGGTCAAGTTGTGCTTCTTTTAAAAATGTTGAACAGTTTAACTCTGAACCCTCGGTTGAAGGATGTGTTGTAAAAGGAAACATTTCCTCTTCCGGCGAAAAAATTTATCACCTTCCTGGTTGCGGATCGTATGGTAAAACCAATATCGACGAATCAAAAGGGGAACGGTGGTTTTGTTCTGAACAAGAAGCGCAATCTGCAGGTTGGCGCAAGGCCGGGAATTGCTCGTAGCGATTTGACAAATCTATAATATTTGGTATAATAGAATAGTCAGCAATCCTAGATGTCCGCTGGTTTCGCCAGCGTACAAAAGAAGGGAGATTCGTCGTGGCACGACGAGAGAATAAGCGTCAGCTGCGCTGTCAGCGCGCTGACGAACGCGAAACTGCGGCTGCGGGGCGAACCCCCCAGGCGCAGCTTGCGCGACTAGATGCGCGGCTTGGCGTCGGGGTAGGGGCACAGCGCGAACGCGCCCGCCTCGCGGCCCGAATCGCCGCAAGCGCATAAACAGCGCGCCACATAACTAAATAATGGGTTCTGCCGGGTGTCCCGAACACCCGGCCTTGCTTTTTTGATTAGTGTTTTACCATGCCTTACTATTGACTGCGAAAGAACCCTTCTTTAATATATGGTAGTCCGACCACCATAGTTTTAAGATAGCTTTATGGCACAAAGACCCCCTTTTACGAATGGCGAGTTTTACCATATTTATAATCGCGGAGTAGAGAAACGAAAAATCTTTCTAGATAAAAAAGATTACTTTCGTTTTCTTCACGACCTATTTGAATTTAATGATGCGGATGAAACGTTAAATTTGAACTATTATTATTATGGTAGTCCGACTACCATAGTTGAGCGGAGGCCGCGGAAACTGCTTGTTGACGTGCTTGCTTTTGCGCTTATGCCAAACCACTATCATTTGTTACTGCGTCAACGTCGCGAAAACGGAATTTCGAAATTTTTGCAAAAACTCGCAGGAGGATATACGCGTTATTTTAATGAAAAACGCGAACGATCAGGAGTTCTTTTTCAGGGAAAGTTTAAGGCAAAACATATTAATGATGATCGTTATCTCCGGCATCTGCTCCTTTATCTTCACACAAACCCCGTAGATATTTTTCAGAAAAATTGGAAAAGAGCTGGTATTACTCATGCCGCTCGTGCACTTCGATTTCTTGAACGGTATCGATGGTCAAGCTACCCCGATTATCTTGGTATTAAAAACTTTCCTTCGGTTATTAATCTCGAGCTCGTAGATGAGTTTGGGCTTCCGAAAGGGAAAGAGCAGCAAAAAATAATGGTCGAATGGCTTGGGGCTCCTGGTCAAAAAATGCAGAATGTTTTCGATTTTACCTTTGACCATTAATTGTGGGAATCGGATTAACTATGGGGATCCGATCCCCATAGTTCGCAGAACCCCGTAGTTGGGCGGGAGGGGTTGCTTTCGGGGGCGTTCAGGAGGTGTTTGTTTGGGGGTTGACAGATAGGCGATTTGTGTTTATAATGCGCCTGGTATGAAACGGGCGTTTTTTGTTTTTGGGGGTGGCGCCGTGCTGATTGCGGCCGGCGTTTTTGTGTTTATGTCTAAACCCGCTGTTGCGCCGGATCAATTGCCGACGCCTTCGGCGCCGGCAATTGAAGAGAGCGATTTGCGCGATC
>Ga0155096_107_pt1 | contig 27844 bp, 32 predicted proteins | sample RifCSPhighO2_01_FD_106064 | JGI IMG/M metagenome (GOLD analysis project Ga0155096, IMG submission 106064) | Candidatus Terrybacteria bacterium RIFCSPHIGHO2_01_FULL_48_17
AGGCGCTTTCCCGCTAAGCTACGCCCCCACCATTGCTACCGCGGACGCTGCCAGATCTGCTGGCGCACCCAGGACAAACCGAGGATATCGATACGCGAGAGGAGCGGCGCAGCCGCCGTTTCGCGCAGGATCTCCCTGCCCTGCTTCTGCGCCTCCGTAAGACACCGGAGAGCGCGCCGAACGGCCCGGCTATCGCTCATCTCCACGGGACTGTCGATGCCGATTTGGGGCTCAACCTGCTGTGGCGGACCCCAATGGTCCAGCTCATCGCGCAGAGAGAACTCAAACCGCCCATCCCGGGAACCCGTCCTGAAGCCAGTAATCTTCAGGTAAAACATAATGCACCTCCTTATGTGCAAGAACTATTTATATTATACAATACTTAATTAAAAAAATCAACCCCAAGCTATCCTGGGGTTGTTTGTATTGAACTGCGGTCCGATGGTACCTACAATTCTCATCGTTCTCTCCAATCCGTTGATTCGGTCGATGTCTTTGTGGAAACGATCTTTTCGATCATCGCAGCGATTTTTTCCTCATCTTTCGTACCATCAAGGTGATATACCAAAAACCCTTGTTTTTGTAACCACTCCAAAACGGGCTTGGTCTCTTCTTCAAAAATCTGCATGCGACGGAGAAAGTGTTCGTCAAGCGTACGGCCGCGCGCATACACGCGCCGCTCTGCTTCTTCTCGCGGGATCTCCAACAAAACGCATATCACATGAGCGCCATAACAGCTTTCCAAAACAGGAATAAGATATTTCGCTTCGGCCACACAGGGTGGTGGACCGGAAAAGACCACGCTTCGTTTTAGGGTAGCCGCTTCTACCACCGCCTCACGCATTAATGAAAATACCCACGCGGAATCGGGAAGCTCGCCTGCGCGCATTCTGCGCTCTTGCTCATCAAGATCAATGCGCGCGCCATCCGACAACGTTATCTCTGTTTTGGTTCTGTTGTGTAGCGCCATCCAAATAAGTTCCGAGGTTTCAATGTGGGTAAAAGAACCATTTCGCGCAAGCCGTTGTGCCTGTGTTGATTTTCCTGCCCCGGGAATACCGAATATCAGTACTGCACTCGGCTTCACGTTGCGCCCCCAAACCATTTTCCAAGATGTGCGAGCAGCGCTTTCCATGTTTTAAACCTTCGAAACTTACCCTCCATATACATTCTAGTCCATGGTGCTTGTAAAAACGGCCGCACATCGACGGAAGGACCTTCCTGCAAGATAAAAGTAGCTACGCCCAATCGGAATGCTTCAAAACATTCTATGTCCGTACCCGATTTTACGACATCCGTCGGGAAATATGCCACGATGCACGACTTTGGGTGACGGGTAAGCAAATGGATGAGCGCCATATCAAGCTCAAAGACGGGCCAGAAAATTTCTCCAAACGTTCGGAAACTACCTCGCCCAACAAGATTCCTCTGTTCTGCCTGGAAGTCGAGATATTCTACGCCATACAATCCGCACTCCAACACTACCGTATTCAGATTCACGGGGTTTGACGGAAGACGCTCAACCTTTGGGCCAAATCGCTCACGCCACCATGCGTCATATACCCTTCGCAAACGCATGGGACCCGCATCATACACGAGAGGTCTACCACTTTCGATATAACCCAAAATAGTATTTCGAAGCACAATAGCCCGCGAAGGATCGAGTTTCAGATGCTTCAAAAGGGAAGGACGGGAATTCCCAATAGAATCGGCTAAGAGCCCAACAATGTCTGCGATTTGGTCAAGAAGATCTTCCACGCGATGATACGGCATCCAATATGGAAAAGCGTTATGCGCGATAATCTGCGCAAGCTCCGCTTTTGCCTCATCGGAAAGTAACGGGAGCAGAAGATCAAGCGCATCCGTAGGAATCCATAGTTTTCTTTTAATATCCACGAAAACAACCTCTTTTCTTTACAAAGTACTAGTATAGATGTTGTAACACGCTTTATGGTAATTGAAAAGCCCCGCAGAAGGCGGGGCATACGATAAGTATTCGTTAATTCTTTTTCTTCAGTACGATCTTGCCATCAAGCATATCTTTGGCAAGCGTTTCGTCACCGCGCTTGAGCATCACTTCCATATGCCCAACAGGATTGCCGTCTTCGTCAACCACCTCAACGAGCCGGGTGTAATACGGCGTGTCGTAACAATCGCCGCTTTTAAGAATCTGCGCGGCTTCGTACGCAAGGTTCACGCGCCGCTTATACTCGTCCTTGATGTCTTCAAACACGCCATCAATCCCAAGATCCAAATCCTCGGTGTGATGAGACGCATAGATCAAAGCGCTGACGGTTCGGGCGTACAACCAGTAACGCAGTTCCTGCGTCCAGGAGTTATTCGCCACCTTCATCTGCGGAACCCGTTGGATGAAACGAGTCATCGCGTAATTCAACTCCCCCAAAAACGCACCTTCGTAATCGTATGCGTTTTCAAGATCGTAGAGCGCTTTGGCGAGATTCCACACGGCGGTTTTATTCGCAGCCGGCCTTCCTTTTAAAAGATGCGCAAGAGCAGCGGCAACGTCAAGAAAAACGGTCTTATATACCTCCAGTAAAGAAAGGTTATCCGTTATCTTATCTGCCGCCTCGCGCGCCAAGGCCTCTACGGCCTTGTTAAGCATTTCGCGGTCGGTGGACTTGCCGTCTGTTTTTTTACTCGGAACGTATGGCATGGAAATGCTCCTTTTTTATAAGTTAATTTTCTGCTGCCAGATTATCATCGAAAAAAAACGTGTCAAGAGCGTTTTTGGTCTTCATCCAAAACTTCCTCAAGTATTTCGCGCAAACCAACCACATCGGGAGCGCGACGGTCGCGTTGCGTTTTGTCCGGCCGTTGGATACGGCCATTTTCTCGCGGCACCGGCGGTGGCGGTAAATTATTAGATTGATGATGCATCGGCTCTTGATGTTGCGATCTTGGATTTGCTGCAAGCTCCACCAAGGAAACGCGAGGTGTATCTCCAGCGCTTTTGGGTTTAAGCGCTCCCACAGCAGAAGCAGGAGCCGGACGCGGCTCATGAATCGGTGAAAGCGGCTCACGCGCACCAGCCCGGATTTCCTCAAGGCATTTTTTACAATAAATTGGTCGTTTACCGTCGGGCGCAAACGGAACCTGGGTCTTATCCTGACACATCCAACACGTGGCTTCCCACATCGGACGTTCCTCCTTTTTCTTTCCGGCTGGCCCGCGCGCTTCCGTTCCCTCGGGCGATTCAATGGGACCTGCCCATGCGGCGATTGCTTCTTCAACGTTTTTTCGATGGGTTGCGTACATACTGCGGCTATGTGCAATAATTTCCTCCCGATATGAACGTTCGGGTTTGGGATAGGGTGCAAGCGTGCTTGCCGAAAACCCCTTAGACGCCACCCCATCAATCATAAGCTTCAAGTAAATTTGGAATTTAGCAAGATTCACCAAGTCGTTAATGGCAAACTCTGGCGCAAATTCTTTCTCGAAAAGTTCCGCGTCCATTGCACCCACGCGAAATGTGATAAGCGTTCCGATATTCCCAAGAACCGCTGCCTGTACCGACTCTTCGAGTTGCTCGATATATTGATGAGCTAACACAAGATTTAAACGATATTTTCTTGCTTCGGAAAGAATGTTAACGAATGATGTCGTGGCAAAGTTCTGAAACTCATCTACATAAAGATAAAAATCTTTGCGCTCCTCCTCCGGCGTATCTACCCGGGACATGGCGGCCAACTGCAGCTTGGTAATCATCATGGCACCCAAGAGCTTTGAAGTTCCTTCGCCAATACGACCCTTGGAAAGATTCATAATGAGCACTTTTTCGCTATCCATGACATCCCGAAGGTCAATGGCGGTCTGGGTTTGTCCGACGACATTACGGATAAGCGGATTTGCCAAAAACTGCCCTACTTTGTTTTGAATCGGAGCAATCGCTTCTGCCTGAAAACGGTCGGGGTAGCGGGAATATTCATCTACCCAAAAGGATCTCACTACCGGGTCTTTGACGTTTTCAATGACCATTTTCCGATATGCCTTATCTACAAGTATCCTCATAATCCCCAAAAGCGTCGAATCCGGAGTTTCGAGCAACGCCAAAATGGCGTTACGCAAGACATATTCGAGCCGTGGCCCCCATGACTCTGCCCATAGTTTCTCAAAAACCCCCACTAAACCATCTGTTATTAAGTGACGGTATTCGGCGGGAACCTGCTCAATGGCGTTGAAGGCAATCGGGTATTCAAGGTCTGATGGATTAAAATAAATGACGTCCTCGATTCGATGTTTTGGAACAAAGTCGAGCATTTTTTCTGCAAATTCACCGTGGGGGTCAACCACTGCCACCCCCTTGCTATGCTGAATGTCATCAATAACCATGTTTTCAAGAAGGGTTGTTTTTCCCATCCCGGTTTTCCCAATAACATATACGTGGCGCCTCCGGTCATCTTGCTTGATGCCGAATTTTACTCTTTTGTTTCGATAATTTGTCTCCGCAAAGGGAACAACGGCTTCCATATTTATTTCGTTCGTACGCGAAATCGCACAAAGTACCAGCTCAAGCAGGTTTTGCGGGAAATCGTGCGAAACGATTTAACGATAGAATGCATAGGTCTGGGGTTTCATACTCGCGGAAGCGTAGACGGAGGTTCCTTTCGTTTTGATTCGATGCGCGACACAAGAGGTGCTTGGGCAACCATTTGCCCCGGAAAATGGAAAATCGTCGCCAACTCTTCGGTATTAAACACAAACCGCGCCAATGAGGGCCACCGCATACGGTAAAAACGTAAAAGACGGCGCTTGCGGAAGAACTGCCGCTGTTTCTGCAATACATAAAAACGCTTAGGTAGAGTGCGTTTGTCAGGACGGAAGCCATTAAGGTTCAAGGTATTAAATTGACGAATCGCTCCAAAAATAGCGGCAATGGTTGCTGAATTATAGACCTCGCGTCGCGCTATATAAAGAACTCTTATTCCGGTAATAAACCCAAGTTTTGCGATATTCTCTTCAATCGCCTCAACTACGGCCCGCTCACCCGGAGAAAGATGCATCATTAATGAAGGCGGTTCCGACGGCCCCATGCGCTGCTGCTGCGCCGCCCCCTCTCCCAAGCCGATAGTTGCCCCCCTGACTACATTTGCGGGCAAACCGCTTAATTCTTCCGAAAGCATCTGCCCCATACCTCTTGCTTTGGCCTTTGCCCTTTTGCCGGTCAGCTTCGCAACCAGCTCCTCGCCCTGTTTTTTCCAAGTATCATCCAGAGTTGGTTCGACAATTATTTGCAGCCAAATCTGCTCGCCCTCACCTACCGAACCCATAACTTCAAGAAAGGCAGATAAGGGATCCAAACGGCGTTCCTCTACCGTTTCCTCGAAATAAGGATAGGTACGAATAGGATAGGCGTCCTGCTTGGAAAGCATGAATTCCGTCCCCCATGCTTCGTACTCACGATCCGGAATGCCTACGGGGATATTGTCGACATAGTCCTCCACCTCGGAAATTTCGGCATCCGGATATTGAGCCCAGACATGCGCTTCAACCAAATTTTTGAACTTAGCCGGCAACCGAATAATAAAATGGCTCTCCCCATTGATAGATATAAGCTCGCAGGAAACCTTATCGGGGATCGTTCCTTTAAAATATCGGTCAGTGATTTTTATTTCATCCCATATGCCGTGAAGTCCCGCAAACACCTGTTCCATGGCTTTGGGGGTGCGTTCAACGATTTGGGGGAGGCGAATCTCAAGAAGAATAAATTCTTGCGAAAGAAAATACTTCCATCTCATGTATAAAAGCCACATGTCCTGCAACAAAAACAAAAGGACTGGCGGTGTAAAGACCCACCACCAGTCCGCAAGGAAATTGCCGGCACCTTTCAATACAATCTCAAAACCTGAGGGAAACAGCATGATATGCGTATCGGGGCCCCGCAAGCGCGGCCTCCCGCAAGAAAAAAATCAGGAACAAATGCATTGCTTATGCTCTTAAAGAATAACGCCCGTCGGGTGTGCGCACGAACTTCTTTCGATCACTTAAACCCAAAAGCACGGTCGCGGGCTTTACCATCCGTTGCTCAAAAACCTGCGCGAGAACGTCTTCTTTGCGCATTGGTTTGTTGGCTTTTTTAAGAATAGAGACGATTACGTCTTTCACCGTCCCCGCAGCGTATCCCCAATCGGCAAGACCGTACATGCCACGCCCTACTAACACAAAACGATCGTCTTTGATGAGCTCATTATGAACGGTCTGCATATGTACCGGACGCGTATCCTCATCATTAAAATATTTTTTATTGATCAATTCTGCCAAATCTTCAAAATGCAGCGGTTTTCCTTCTTTTTTAAATACAAGCCAGGCCCGATCGCCCGCACCCTTTGGTGAAACATCTGCCCAGTCAACCAAACCCCACATACCAAGAGGCCCCTGGCCGACTAATTTTGAGGCATCAATCCACGAACGCAGCGCCTTCTCCTCTGCGCGCAATCCTTGCGCACGCGCGTACGCTTCGACTTCTTTCCAAAATGATTTTTCGTCAAGAGCTTCCCGAAACGTATCCGTTAAATGTCGGGCAAAGGTTTTATTAAAAGCTTCCGCATCGCTCACCGCGTCTTTGCTTGTGGCCCACACCGTATGGCGATGCTCAGTTTCGCGATGCCTACCGAAATAATCACCAAGTTCCAGCAAAAAAAGAACGGCGGGTCGCTCTTTCGGGCTTGCAATTTCCTCAAGGAAACGCTCTTCCCGCCGAAGCTGACCATGCTCTTCAAGATGTTTGGCTAAAGTTTTAAAGGCGGTTTCAGCATCTTCTTTCGACCCGTTGGCAGAAAGCCGTTCAAAAGCGGCATTTTCAAGCTGCCGTACTCGTTCACGCGTTATTTCATAATCATCGCCTATCGCTTCGAGCGTCTCGGGCTCGCCCGAAAAACCATATCGACGGACAAGAACCTCACGATTCCGTTCAGGCAACGAGGCGAGAATTTTTTTCGCAAGTGGATAATACATAAAAATGAAAGAGTAATGACTTTTTAGCACGGCCGCCAAATCTTGTCAAGAGACCTTTTGACAAATGGCGGCAACCCTAATACCATAGCAGCTTTACAAGGAAAGTCAAGCAACTGAAAGGATCCGAACGAAAAACCGGGGTAGCTGCTGTTATAAGTGGTACGGCTTAAACTCTCCGCACGAGGAGGAGCTAATCAATCAACTCCTGGAGTTAATTGATAAGATCAGCATGAACGAACTTGGTATGAAACATCAGCTCCAACAAGAAGTCGAACGATATCACAAGTTTCGAACTGGCGTTCTCGGCGTTAAAAAAAGCGGCGAAACGGCTTAAGAAAATCGATATGAAAAACTACGCGAAGTACATTCTGCGGGACGGAACCATTATGGAAAAACGCGAGCTTCTCGCGTCACTCAAAACCAGATTAACGCTTAAAGATAAAATTCTTGTTTTTGGATAATAGTTCTTTATTATTTTGTTTTGCGAAATACGCAGCAAGAGCATCGTCTCATCTATTCTTTATCAGTAAATACCACGAGCCGCTTGGAATAGCTTTGGGAAACTTCATCCCACTCTCCTTCGCAAGTAACGAGGTTAAGGTGTGCTTTTCCGTCGCTGGAACCAAACACGTCTGAAGCATCCACGTTCGGGTCATACCTCCGGCTTTCGCGCACCACGAATGTAATAATCTCTCCTTTGTCATCTTCGATGGTTAATTTGTCCCCTTTGCGTAATGTGTATAAACTATCAAACACCGATGGCTCTCCGCCTTTCCATCCATAATGCCCGGCGATAACAGCGCTGCCCTTCTCCCCGGGACGTGTCCCTGGTTCATACCACGCTACATCGTCCTGGCTTTTCGGCACATCCATTGCCCCATCGGGGGTAAGGCCCACGTATTCAACGGCAGCATCAACGTTGATCTTTGGGATCTTGAGACGGATTGGCGATCCTAAGCCCTGACCCTCGGACAAACTTACTTGTTCTTTACTTGGAGCAACAACGACATTGTCCACGACGAATTCATTCTGGGGGATAAAATAAAAAAGAAGCGTTGCAAAAAGCGCGAATCCCGTAAAAGCGGCGATAAACGGCGCTCGTCTTAATAAGATCTTCAAACGCATAAAGTTTCCGGGTGTTTATACCCACAAGAGCCAGACAAAATCTTGTCTGGCTCTTGTTTGCTCGTTTTTCTCAATGCTTAGACCGCGTTGCTTGTTTTTCTTCGAACAACGTAGAAGATCAAACCGAAAACAAGGACACCAGTAAGCATAATGATATTCCATGGAGCACTTTTCCCTTCCTGACCGGACAGGTCAGGAGCAAGTCCTGTATTGGGAAGGCCGGGAACAGGCGCGGCGGGAGGAGGCGCAACAACGACCGTCGCAGGCGAGAAATCGATGGCGGTCAAACCATTGGCGTGACCTTCGGCTGTGCCAGTGTTCGTTGTTGTCTGCGTAAGGATCGTTTGGCACGTGAACGTCCACGATTCATTGCTTTCAAGCAGGTTATTTTGATTCAGATCTCCCGGGTGTCCCACGACGCGTCCGGGCAGGCCGGTACATTTGTCGTCAATAACGCTCACATTGTTTAAAGGCTCCGTGCCGGGATTGGTCACCGTATAGGTATAGGTAACTGCTCCGCCGCCAGCGGGAAGAAGGAACACGTTGGGCTTTTTTACGACATGAATCAAAGGCGGCACGACCGGGACGCCGACAACCACCGTCGCATTTGCCGTGTCAGTCGCGGTAAAGCCATTGGCTTGCCCCGTCGCAGTAACCGTGTTTGTGGTGGTTTGCGAGAGCGTCGTAGTACAGCGGTACATCCATGTTTCATTGAGATCAAGCTGCGAATTACCGTTGGTGTCGCCTGAAACAAAACCTACGGGAGCGCACTTGTTATCGGCAACCGTCACATTGCTCATGGAAACCGTTCCAACGTTGAGAACCGTATAGTCGTACGTAACCGAGCCGGGCCCTGCGGGCAGTGCGAGCGGAGTGGGAACTTTCGTCACGTTGATCAGGGGTGGCGTCTGCTGAGATGAAGGTCCTCCTCCGCCTGATGGCGGCGGTGCTGGCGGAACGACGCACGTCGCTTTGGTGATGATATTGCTGTCTAAAGTAACCGCGCCATTCCGCGCTAATACTCGGCCCTCCACGTTAGCACCGGTCGTGAGCGTAGAGGACGTTAAAGCGAGAATGTTTCCCTTAAATGTGGAGTTCGTTCCAAGTGTTGCGGAACTGCCAACTTGCCAAAAGACATTGCAGGCCTGGACGCCATTTGCGAGAACGACGTTGCTCGAACCTGCCGTGATAAGCGTGGAGGCGGTCTTGAAGATAAAAACTGCGTTGGGGTCGCCTTGGGCGTCAAGCGTTAACGTTCCCGTTATCCCAAATGTACCGTCCGCGGAGTCGTAGATACCAGCGGTCTTAGTTGTCCCGCCCAGTTCGGTGGGTACGGTGGAAACCGGTGTTTGCCCTGCGGCGTTGTTGTAGGCCGTAACCAAATCAGTCTTGGCCCCCTGCGTGACCGCGTCACCCGCGTGGTTCGTTCCATTCACCGTCCCTGGCGGGAATCCGGTAATCGTCGTCGTCGGAAAAGACCCGATGTCTCCGTTGATTACGCTCGAGCCGGTGTTGGTGATCCCGGAGCCAGCGAGGACCGCGAAATTATCGGCTGTGCTAAGATTCACTGCCGTTGCAGCACTGATAATTCCAGCCAATCCAAGCGAAAGGGCAACAGTTAAGACAACGAATGCGTTTTTTTTATTCACTATTTTCATACATTTAATCTATCTATTTATTATTTTTTTACTATTTCCCTACTGCTTTTATTTTAATGAATTGCGCGATGATTACAGCCACGACAGCGTACACGATCATGGCAATGATCGTGGATGGCTCCAGGACAGCCTTTGTTTCAATGCCCATTGTTGACGCGGTTCGAAAGATGCCGTGGAAGGGATACTCAAAGATACCGGAGACCATGTAAATGACGTTCACAAATCCGCTTTCGGGGCTCGCTCCCAAAAGTTTGAGCACCAACCGAAACCCTAAAAGGATCTCGATAATGCCCATGACGTAATAGACATAGTAATATGCCTTTCGGTGTCCGATCTCTTGTACTGGCGACGAGGAACTTGAGACGGATTCGCGAATCACCTGACGGTTCCCGCCTGGCGTTCTGGCTTCAACGCGTTCCCGCGTCACTTCTTGCGTTTCTTCTGCCATAGTAAGAACGAAATATTTTTATTTTTAAGACCTTTCTTATAGTTTCCCCCCCCCCCCCGACAACTTTGCAACGTCAAACCCATGGATAGGTTATCCACACCTCAAAATTATACGGCGCGAAATCGTTGTATACGCACGGATAAACGGAACAAACGCAACTCCACCTATATGACTTTTGATTCGATGACCCGGAGGAACAAAAAACCGCCGATTGTTCGGCGGCTTTTGCATACGGCGCTCCCTTCTTCGCTTTCTGGTCTCCTCGATACTGCAGTGACTGGTACTGGGAATTTCGGTTTCGGACCGCTTTCGGAAAGTGCTGAAAATCAACGTGTCTCGGTCACTCGATAAAAAATGTAGACTGTGCGCCCGGGAGGAATCGAACCTCCGACCGTCTCCTTAAAAGGGAGCTGCTCTACCTGGCTGAGCTACGGGCGCAATTTTTAGTACGCAATCAAAGAGCTACTGGACAAAATTTTTGTGCTCCAAAGAGCACACCCCTACTCTGGCCTATGTTTTCAGAAAAATCAATTCTGCTCTTCTGCCCTCAAAAAAAACAAGAACGCAACGGGGGCAAGGGTCCATAAAAAGGGAAAGGGGCTTGCCAATACAAATCGATTAATAAGAATCGAAAACACGGCAGCATCTTTTGGGATCAACGGAAAAAACAGAGCGCCAAAAAGACCCGCGCCAAGTATTGCCGCAATCAATATTTGCCACCATGCAGAAAGTCCCCGTGTAGAAAAACGCAAAAATTCGGTCAATGCCGATCCGGAAAGAAGCCAGGTGATTGCTCCAGTCATTACAACAAATACTGCTGCCTCTGCAAAATTAGGCAGCTGGATTTGCGGAAAATTTTCTGAAAATTCAGCGGCCGTTCGCGCAATATACAATGCCAAAAGAAACGGTATAACCGCGCGACGCCCCCCAGACAATCCCAAAATAAAAAGCACCGTTGCGACAAAAACCAACAAGGCCAAATCCCACGAAATCGCAGAGAGGGTTACGTTATCGCCAAATTCAGTCATGTAAACGATATTTTAGGAATTATTCTCAAGCTCCTTGGCAATTTCTTCAATTGCCTTTTTTGCGCCTGCAGAGATCTTTTTGGGGACATATACTTCTACACGCACAAATGCATCTCCCCGCCCGCGGCCGATGCGTTTAGGAAATCCCCTATCCCTTAATTTAAAAGTGTGACCCGATTGCGTACCTTGGGGAATTTTAAGGCGGATATTTGAATCCGGAAGCCGTACCGCAACCACGCCACCCAAAAGTGCCGTGGGAAATGAAATATTTTGCTCAAGATAAAGACCATCCTCCTTCCTGTAATAGCGATTGCTCGCAGAAACCCGAACGGCTACATATAAATCTCCCGGGCTCATACCTGCCGGACCCGCTTCTCCCCCTCCTTCTATTTTTAATACATCATCATTATCAATGCCCGCGGGAATATCAATTTTTATATGTTCGGTTCTTTGTTCCTTTGCTGTCCCTTTACAGGTCGTGCAAGGAGTTTCGGGAACTTCTTTACGACCATGACATTGAGGGCACGTAACGAGACGGGTAAACGCTCCAAGAAAGGTCTGTTCAACTCTATGCAGACGACCCACGCCCTTACAGGTATTACATACAATGTTATTTGATCCCGGCTCTCCTCCAAAACCACGACATCGATCACATGGCCGTGGAAGCGTAAGTACTATTTCCTCTTTCGACCCCGTATGTGCCTTTTCAAATGGTATATGTATTTCCACGTGCACGTCCTTCCCGCGCCTGCCTCGCGTGCGTCCAGCATCTACGAAAGAAGATCCGCCAAAAAACGAATCAAGAATTTCAGAGAACCAATCATCAAAACCTTCGGTAAATGGCGAAAAGCCGGCATAATCAAAACCGGCAGCACCGCGAGCTCCCACGCCCGCAGTTCCGAAGTGATCGTATTGGGCACGCCGTTGGGGATCAGAAAGCACGTAATACGCTTCGTTAATTTCTTTAAACTTTGCTTCATCTCCTCCTTGTTTATCGGGATGATATTTATGTGCCAAACGGCGCCATGATTTTTTTACTTCTTCGGCGTTCGCATTACGGTCGATCTCTAAGATAGCGTAATAATCTTTTTGATTTTGCATAAAAACACGAGCAAGATAAACGAATTAAGGCGAGTTAAGCAAGTAAAGCTAATTGGTTTCAATCCTCCGGGTTTCTTAATTTACTTAATTCACTTAACTTACTTAACTGGCTTGCATTTATGTCCATTGAGGCATCTTATGCACAAGAGTTTCTTCTCTCATATTTACAAGCCCCGCCCAACGAAATATTCGCAACAACACCGGATTCAGCACGCCAAGAATAAGTTGCGCGGGCAGCGCAAGCACCTGAAAAATGAATATAAAAATGACAATAAATCCAACCGCCAACGCATTTCCGAAGAGGGAAAGCGCGATCCGAAATTGTCTGGCGAGTACTAAACTTAAAAGCTCACGAACGGTCATGTCTCCCGAAACGCTAAGTCCGACATTGCGAGAAAGATTTTCGCGGTCGTCTTGGAGTGCCCGAAGATCATTCGTGCGAGAAAGCTGGCTAAAAAGGCCGTCGATTGTCGTATCAATATCAATTCCAGTAGCGGAACCCACTGCTCGCGCAACAACCGGAAATACGAAATCAACAATTTTTGCAGGCACCACTTCTACTAATCCTTCGCGTGTGGGAATATTTAAAAAAAGACCCATCCCTACCATAACCCCCACGGCCCACATCCAAAGCGTCAAGCCCTTTCCGGTGATATGCCCAAAACTAAATTTTAGTAATTCGTTGCGGCCTTGCCGCATACGCCATACCGCAATGCTTGCGAGAAAAAAACTCGAAATAGCAGCGACAATAGCCAACCATGATAGTCCCAATCCGAATATAAGGGCGAACGCCGTATGCGCCGCAACCATCAACAACGGGACCATTCCCCGTTCATCAACGGCAGTCGTTATAACGATAAGTGAAATCGCAACCAGTAAAATTCCCCCACCCATTCCAAAGGCGAATAACGAAAGAGTGGATGCAGCTTGCCCCAAAAACCACCATGCCAGGCCTACAGTAAGAGAAAAAAGCGCCAAAACAACGAGCTCACCGGTGTGTAGCCGCATTACTTTTTATCATACCACCCTTTCATGTATCATGACCCGGTGTTTGTCCACACGCATTTTTATTGCTGATTTTCGATTTCCCCTTCGCTAGAGGAATTGTCGGGTGGCTGGCCAAAACCCTCGTTTCCCGAGGACGATTCATTCCCCTTTTGATTTTGAGAGCCATAAACGGTTGCGCCTATCTGCTGCACTGCCTGGCCCAATGCTTCAAGCGAACGCCGGATTGCCGCAGGGTCGGACCCGTCTTTTACGCGCTTGAGATCATCGATTTTATCTTCAATGACCTTTCGCTGTTCCGCGCTTATCTTTTCACCAAAGTCCCGCAACGCTTTTTCCGCAGCCCAAACCGACTGATCGGCCTGATTTTTAAGATCGACAACTTCTTTGTGTTTACGGTCTTCTTCAACATGCGCCTGGGCATCGTTTTTCATGCGTTCAATCTCCTCTTTGCTTAAACCCGTAGATGCCTCGATACGAATTGCCTGCTCTTTGCCGGTCGCGGTATCTTTTGCCTTTACCGATAAAATACCGTTTGCGTCAATGTCAAAACTCACCTCAACTTGTGGAATACCCCTGGGAGCCGGGGCTATGCCATCAAGTATAAATCTACCAAGGGATTTGTTGTCTTTTGCCATGGGCCGTTCTCCTTGCAAAATATGCACCTCAACCGAGGGTTGGTTGTCGGCCGCCGTTGAAAAAGTTTGAGTGCGCTTTACGGGAATCGTGGTATTTTTTTCGACCAAGGGAGTCAAAACGCCACCTAGCGTTTCGATACCAAGCGTAAGCGGCGTCACGTCCAGCAGTAAAACGTCCTTTACGTCCCCTTGTAAAATACCCCCCTGCACCGCAGCTCCCACGGCCACAACCTCATCAGGGTTAATGCCTCGGTGCGGCTCTTTGCCAAATAGTTTTTTGACTGACTCCTGGATTGCCGGCATGCGAGTCTGACCCCCCACCATTACAACCTCGTTAATGTCACTAAGCGAATACCCCGCGTCTTTTACCACCCGTTGAACAATTTCTTCCGCTTTTTGTATAAATGGATGCGCAATTTCTTCAAGACGAGCCCGCGAAAACCGCATGGCTAAATGTTTCGGTCCAGAAGCATCAGAAGAAATGAACGGAAGGTTAATTTCGGATTCAACAGTTGAAGACAACTCGAGTTTCGCGCGCTCTGCCGCTTCTTTAAGTCGCTGTAAAGCCAATTTATCTTGCGAAAGATCAACGCCTTCCTGCTTTCGAAACTCTTCGATGACAAACAAAACGATTTTGGCATCAAGATCATCTCCTCCAAGATGCGTATCCCCGCCAGTTGCTTTTACCTCAACGGTATCTTCAGAAATTTCAAGCACCGAGACGTCGAATGTTCCTCCTCCAAAATCGTATATGACGATATGTTCATTTTTCTTTTTTTCGAGGCCATAAGCGAGAGCAGCGGCAGTCGGTTCATTGATAATACGCCGGACGTTGAACCCCGCGATTTCGCCGGCCTCTTTCGTTGCTTTGCGCTGACTATCGTCAAAATACGCAGGAACGGTAATAATGGCATCAGTAATTTTTTCTCCCAGTCGCGCTTCTGCGTCCTGCTTGAGTTTTGATAATACCATAGCGGAAATCGCCTGCGAGCTATACCACTGATCACCCGTCTTTATCTCAACTCCCTGATTTCCCGCTTCCCTAAGTTCATAAGGCAAAAAAGATTTATCGTGCTGCACTTCGGCATCATTAAATCGTCGACCGATAAGACGTTTTATCGAAAAAAGGGTATTGGAAGCATTTGTTACGGCCTGACGCTTTGCTAAAAGGCCGACAAGACGTTCCCCAGACACCGTAAACGCCGCCACCGAAGGCGTAGTGCGGCCTCCTTCGCTATTCTCAATAATTTCCGCCTTACCGTTTTTGACCACGGCCATGGCGGAGTTAGTGGTGCCGAGGTCTATTCCAAGAATGTATGACATATGTTTTGATTATCCCTTAATTATTTTTACTTTCGCAGGCACAATGACATCTTCATTATCTTGCCACATCCAACCAGACGCCACTTCATCAATTATCGAAAAGGGCTCTTGCCCCTCTTCGGGATCTTGGTGTGCAACTCCCTCGTGGAATTTTGGATCGTACGACCTCCCCACTGTAGGAATACGAACAACACCCAATTTTTTAAACGCATCAACAAAAGCGTCTTTTAAAACCGTCAGGCCCTCATGATATGTCTCCGGTACATCCGGCGGGATATTCGCAAGACATCGCTCGAAATCGTCAAATATAATGCGAAGTTCCTGCACCGATCGCTCGACTCCTCCCCGAAACGCTTCTTGCTGCCGAACCCAAAGCTCTTTTTCTTGGTTTTGCAAAGCCGCTTGAAGATGCTTCAAATCTTGCTTTTTATCATCATGCCTCTTTTCCTCCATACGAATTTTTGCTCAAAAGCATCGTAAGATAGCTTACTAACGAAAAAGCTCTAGAATAATTCATGCGCAAAGGACCTAAAACGGCAAGCAACTGTCCTTCTGGAACACGACCCACCACCATACCGAACGAATCAGAAGCCATAAAAGGGTTTTGGGAACCAATAAAAATTCCCGGCTCGCCCCCCCGTGGCAACATTCCCAAGATATTCTCCAGTGAGATGCTACTTAGACGATCGACAATCGAAAAAAATTCAGACATTGTTTCCGGATCATAAAATTCAGGGAAGTTTGTTAAATATTGAAATCCCATAATACAAACCTGATCCTGTGTGCCGTAGCCAAACGCCATAAGACGCATTTGTCGCGCCAAATACGGAACCGCATCAGTAATGTTTTCTATGGCGACGTTGGGGTGCGTCCTCCGTTTTCGTTTTGTTTCATGGTCAGCAACGTTTCCAAATACTTCCCGGAATGCTTCGGGCGTGGGAATACTCCCGGAAGAGACATGCGGCTGCGTAATATAACCCTCATTTTCAAGTCGGGCAAGCTCAAGCCGAACAGTGGCAGCACTCAAATCGAAAGGCAGATGCTCGGCAAGCATCCCAGAACTAATAGGAGTTCCGGTTTTGATATAAAGCGCAGTTATCTCTTTAAGAATTCGACGTTGGCGATCGGTCATAGCTTACATATTAGCAATCAGGTACAACGACTGCTAATGCTTCTTTACTCTCTATACGCATAACAAAGCATCTTGTCAACCCCGCGCGGCCCCTCGCAGGACTCTAAGAAACACGCTATAATAAAAAAAATATGATTAAAACCCAAAAAGATAATAACATCATTTGGTACGATGTTGTCCGACCAACACAACAGGATATGCGCGTCCTGCAAGAAGAGCTAAAACTCCACTCGCTCGTGGTCGAGGAAATGAAGCCACGGCTCCATCGCTCAAAACTGGATCTTTATTCCGGCTATCTCTTTTTGGTTTTGCACATTCCCCTCCTTAAAAAACGCGGGCAGGAAGTTGAAGTGATAGAACTTGATGGAGTAATTGGGAAAAATTGGTTGGTTACGAATCGTTACCGCGATATTTCCGCCATAACACAACTTCAGGAAAAATTCACAGAATATGCTGCCAGTCCAGAGTTTCGCGCGCAACCGGTCGCGCATCTCTTATACCAAATACTCTCCACTATTATGCAAGATGCTCTTTCGGCGCTTGATGATGTCGAGAGCAGAATCGAACATATTGAACATACGATGTTTAAAGGCAAGGAGCGTGAAATGGTGCTTGAGATTTCTCGACTACGGCGCGATATTATCGATTTTCGCAGAATCACGTCACCCGCGCGCCCCGTGTTTAGGACACTTGACGATGCGGGACCGGCATTATTAGGAACAGAAACCCTTCCCTATTTTCGAAATCTCACTGGAAAATCAGAGCAGATTGCAACATTACTCAAGGCCCAAAAGGAAACCATAGAAGCACTGGAGCAAAGCAATCAAGCCCTGCTTACCACGAACACCAATGACATTTTTCGCATTCTTACGGTTTTTGCCTCCATTGCATTGCCATTGACACTCATTGCTTCTTTGTTTGGCATGAATGTCGATTTTCCAAGTTTTGTGAATCTATGGACGATCCTTGCGGCCATCGTTGCAGTGGGAATTGGGATGGTTTTGTTTTTCTTAAAGAAAAAATGGCTCTAAATACTACGAAATATGAATCAATGCGAATATACGAATGAGATTTCAACGACAATTGCGAGTTGTGGTTGATAAGATTCGTATATTCGTAACATATTCGTACTTCGTAGTAGTGACATGTTTCGCATTTATAACACCCTTACCCGAACAAAAGATCGTCTACCGCAAGCACAGCGCGGCAAACCCTTGCGTTTATTTGTCTGCGGCCCGACTGTCTACGATTTTTCCCATATTGGCCACGGCAGAACGTATGTGGTTTTTGACATTATAGCAAGGGCCCTACGCGCACGAGGTCTTAAGCTTATCTATCTTCAAAATATTACGGATATTGAAGACAAAATAATCGCCCGCGCACAAAAAGATGGAGTGTCTTGGAAAAAGGTGGCGCGAACTTTTGAACATGCCTACCTTGCCGATATGGCAAAACTCAAAATTAGCTCACCTGATATTTACGCACGCGCATCAGATCACATCGTTGAAATTATCGCCCAAATTAAAGCGCTATTGAACAAACAATATGCTTATATTACGTCGACGGGAGTATACTTTTCTGTTGAGCGCTTCAAAGAGTATGGAAAGCTGTCTCATCAACGGCTCAAACAAATGAAAGAGGCGGTACGCATTAATCCGGATCCCACCAAAAAACATTTTGCGGATTTTGCGTTATGGAAATTCGCACAGCAAGGTGAGCCATGGTGGCCGTCTCCCTGGGGCAAAGGACGCCCCGGATGGCACATTGAAGATACCGCAATTACCCATTCACGTTTCGGACCGCAATACGAAATACACGGATCGGCGCTTGATCTTATTTTTCCGCATCACGAATCGGAAATTGCCCAGGCAGAGGCCGCTTTTGGTAAAAAACCGTTTGTGAAACTCTGGATGCATTCGGGGTTTGTAAACATCCGAGGAGAAAAAATGTCAAAATCTCTCGGCAACATCATCACCCTAAGAGAAATTCTTGATGTGTGGCCCGCAGAGGTATTTCGTATGTTTGTTGCGCGCGCACACTATCGATCCCCCATTGATTACGATGAAGACCTCTTAAAGGATGCATCGCAAGGCCTTGGACGCATCGAGGACTTTGTGGAACGGCTCGGAAAAACCAAACCCGCAAAACAAAAAAGTGGAATTGAAAAACAAATAAGGGTCTTTAAAAAAGCGTTCTGGGATGCGCTGGAAGACGACTTTCACACACCTCGGGCCCTTGCTGCGGTCTTTGACTTTATTTCATATTGCAACCCATTTGTTGAAGAAAATAAATTGCAGCGCTCGGAACGAAAAACCGTTGCCGCTTTTCTTAAAGAAGTGGATGATATCTTCGGGATGCTCGCGCCGAAACGAAAAAGGGCTGAAATTCCCGCACATGTCATACGTCTTGTGCAATTACGTGAAAAAATGCGTCTTGAAAAAAAATTCAGTGAGGCAGATGCTATCCGTATACAACTTACTAAAGAAGGATGGGTCATTGAGGATACATCAAGCGGACCACGAACAAAAAAGGCCCGCGGTTAACGGGCTCTCCGGGGATTCAAAAGAACAAGTAATATATCTTCTAATGCCGCTGCGGCGATAGTCGCTATTGCAATGCCGAGCATTAGGTTAACAGCTTCCCCACAGTTTGTCAACTTCCCTTCCGTGCCGGATTCAAGTATAGTGTTTTTACAACCCCTATCTTTTTGTATAAGTTCCCATCTCAATTTCGGCATAAAAGCTGACCTACGCTGATATCAACGTCGATGAGAACTCATATATCCACGCTGCAATCCGCGCGTATCCGCTTCTAAACCCATGGCCCGTAAAACAATAGCTCCCAAAAAAGACCGTTTCAAGGAACTCTTGCGCGCTCCTGATGTTGATTTTTCAATGACGGTACCGGCCGAGCGCATTCCGCCGCAGGCCCTTGAGGCAGAACAAAGTTTATTGGGTTCACTTCTCTTGGATCCCAATACCATTATTCGGGTTGCCGATATCCTGGATGCGGGCGACTTTTATAAAAAACAGCATCGCGCCATTTTTCAAGCAATGCTTGAACTTTTTGCAAAACATGAGCCCATCGACGTTCTTTCCGTAGTTAACTTTCTAAAAGATGTTACCGTATTGGAAGACATAGGAGGCCGCTCGTATCTTGCGTCTCTCGTTAATTTGGTCCCCACCCCTGCTCATGCCTTGCAATATGCAAAACTTGTGAAGCGGAAAAAAATCCTTAGAGATCTTATCGGTGCCTCACATGCCATTGCGGAATTGGGATGGTCAGAGGGAGAAGATGTTGATCTGCTTTTAGACGAAGCGGAGCGAAGGATAATGAAAATTTCTCAACAATCGTTAAGTGACGAATTTATTGCGGTGCGTACTATGTTGGGAGAAGCATATGAGCGGATAGAACGATTGGCGAAACACGAATCCGGCATCCGCGGCGTTCCCACCGGCTTCCCCGACCTTGATGGCATGCTCTCGGGCCTACAAAAATCGGACTTTGTGGTCCTTGCCGCGCGCCCCTCGCTTGGAAAAAGTTCTCTGGCGTTTGATATCGCACGTCATGTCGCGGTAAGGGTGGGTGAACCCGTAGGCATTTTCAGTTTGGAAATGTCACGCGATCAAGTCGTTGATCGTTTTATTGCGGCGGAATCGGGCGTGAGTTTGTGGAAACTGCGAACAGGCAAAGGACTTAATGCAGACGATTACGAGCACATACGCGACGCGCTAGACCGGTTGGCCAAAGCCCCAATTTTTATCGTTGATACGGTAGGGCTCACGCCGCTGCAAATTCGTACCTTGGCGCGGCGACTTCAGGCAGAACACGGCCTTGGGCTTGTTATTGTTGACTATCTTCAGCTTATTACTTCGCATGTCGAAACAGATAATATTGTGCAGCAGGTCACGGAGATTTCTAGGGCATTGAAAGGAATGGCGCGGGAATTAAATGTCCCGGTGCTTGCGGTCTCGCAGCTTTCACGCGGCGTGGAATCGCGACCGGATCAAATACCAAAACTTTCTGATCTTAGAGAATCCGGCGCCATCGAACAGGATGCGGATGTGGTGATGTTTATTTGGCGAGAAGATAGAGTCAAGAAAGATACACCCAATAAAGGCATTGCAGAAATTCGTATCGAAAAACACCGAAATGGCCCCACTGGCAAGATAACCCTGCGGTTTGATGAAGAACGTGTTTCTTTCTGGAGCTTAGAAAAACAACTAGCCGATATCTCATAATCCCCTATGGCGCTCCCACGCGCGCTCGTTGCGCTTGCTACCGCCTTACGCCGCCTCCCCGGCATCGGTCCACGCCAAGCGCTCCGCCTTGGCTTTTTTCTCTTCCGTAACAAACCAATTGCGCAAGCAATGGCCCTTGCCCTCAAAACCCTCTACGAAGAAGTGCGGCTTTGTCCTAAGTGCTTTCGGCTCATAAGCACTGGTGAACAAACCTGCACCATATGCGCTAATCGTCTGCGCAGAAAACCTACGCTTGCAATCGTTGAAGAAGATATTGATGCCGATCAACTTGAAAAAACAGGAGCGTTTCAAGGGCTTTACTTTATATTGGGCGGGCGTTTCTCCCCTCGAGGCGGGGCGCTAGAACAGCAGGGATTACGGATAAATGAGCTTAAGGCCCGCATCATGCAAGAAAAAGATTTCCTCGAAGAAATCGTGCTTGCAACCAATCCAACCGCAGATGGCGATGCGTTAACTCTTTATCTTTTGCGGGAATTGAAACCCTTTGGAATAAAAACGACCCGCCTTGGCCGCGGACTGCCTCTGGGAGGAGAGATTGAACACGCAGACGAAGAAACATTGAAAGGAGCAATCGAGCATAGGACATAAAGATCGGCTCACAGGAATCGGAAATCAGAAAATAAAACCCGCCCTTTTTGGGGCGGGTTTTTCCTGGTTACTGTTTGCTGGTTCCTATTTTTGTTATCTCCACCTCCGTATATTGCTGCCGGTGTCCGGTTTTTACTTTGTAGCGTTTCTTTGGTCTGAATTTAAAAATTATCTGTTTTGGCCCTTTTGTCTGCGAAACAATCTTTCCCTCAACGACTACACCAGAAACCACGGGTGTTCCGACCTCGGTTTTCTTTCCGTCTACAACCAATAAAACATCGGCAAAGGCAACCTTATCTCCTTCTTTACCGGGGAGTTTTTCAACAGTAAGCTTTTCCCCGCGCTCTGCGCGGTATTGTTTTCCACCAGTTTTGATAATGGCGAAGCTCATACAGGGTACAGGGTACAGGGTACAGGGCCGTTCGTCAACGCCTACGGACTTGTTTGCCAACACTTTAGCGGCGGCGAGGAAGCTTAAATCGGGAAAGCTCAACCAAAAGAGGGCTTGCGATAAAAATCGACGAATAGGTACCGACTATCGTACCGACCAAAATTACCAAAGCAAATGAGCGTAACGATTCACCGCCAAAAAATAAAAGAGCGACAATCATAAACACAAGGGTCATTGAGGTATTCAACGATCTGCCCAATGTCTGATTCACAGAAACGTTCACAATATGTTCAAACGGTTGTTTTGCTATACGTCTAAGATTTTCGCGGGTTCTATCAAAGACCACAATGGTATCGTGAACTGAAAAACCAAGCACTGTAAGAATCGCCGCAATAAACGGCACCCCAAGTTCAAGCTTCATGAAATGTCCCAGTGCCGCAAATGCTCCCACCGGAATTAACACATCGTGCAGTAAACCAACGAGCGCAACGACAAGACCATACTGCCACGATCGTACGGGTCGAGATGCGGCACGAAACGCCCACGCGATATAAAGCATGATGGCAAAAAGACCGGCCACAACTGCAACAATTCCCTTTTGGCGAAGTTCGCTCCCAATCACTGGTCCTATAGAAGCAAACTGAAGCTCTTGCACGTCTCCCAACTCATTGAGCTTTGCCAACACCGCCTGATGAGTATTTTCATCTATAGGAAGAAGTCGCACAACCGTGGTCTGGTTCGCTGTCGGCTGAAGCAGCACCTCATTAATGCCTTCAACTTCTTTAATTTTTTCGAAAATCACAGCGTTATCCGGAGGTGAGCCGGCAAACCGGATTTCAAGCTGCGATCCTCCAGTAAACTCAATACCAAATCGAAGACCCCATATCATAAGAGCCGCCACAGATACAACAACGAACGATATGGAGAGGATAAAAAAGTATTTTCTGTTTTGGATAATAGGAAGATTCATATAAACTCAGAGCTTAACATCGAACTTTATTAGCGCTACCACAACCACGGCACTGTAAGATATCTAAATCTAGAAAATTCGCGCAATAATCTCCGCGACACGAATACGGCCGTAAACATAGAAAGTATCACCCCCACCCCAAGCGCTAAAGCAAATCCGCGCACGAACGAGGTTCCCACTAAATATAAAATAACGGAGGTCAAGATAGTGGACATGTTTGAATCAAAAATAGAAGTCCACGCGCGCATAAACCCCTCGTCAATTGCGGCGCTTAATGTTTTTCCAGATGCCATTTCCTCCCGCATCCGCGCAAAAATCAGAATATTAGCATCAACCGCCATGCCGATAGAAAGAATCACGCCAGCAATTCCTGCAAGGGTCAAGGTTACCGGAATAAGCTTAAACAGGGCGATAAAAAGAATCGCATAAAAAACCAACGCAAGCGAAGCAAGAACTCCGGGAAAACGATAGACAATAAGCATAAAAAGCACTACCGCAAGAAAACCGATGATTCCGGCAAATATCGTGCGGGCGAGTACCTCTTGCCCAAGCGCTGCCCCCACTTGTTGTTGAGAAACGAGGTTGATGCGCATAGGAAGCGCTCCCGCATTAAGATTCCTTGCGATTTCTTTGGCAATATCAATGCTTGGCGCCCCGGTCTGGGGATCTATGAACCCGGTAATTACTGCCTGTCCTGAAGGAATTTCCTGTTGAACTTCTGGTGCGGACACAAGATTGCCATCAAGGAAAATGCCGATTCTTTTGTTGAGATTTTTCCGTGTTAATTCCGCAAAAATATCCTTTCCCGCATCATTGAAGGTAACACTGACCTGCGGCTCATTAGTGTTGGGATCAAAAACGACATCGGCGCGCTTTAAATGCTGGCCCGTAAGGCCGGTGGCAACAAAACCAAAATAGGGATCTTGTGGATCCGGCGCCTCGCCCTCTTCACGAAATTCCAAAAAGGGGGCTTCTTGTACAATAGCAAGAGCTTCCGCTGGATCAGAAACTCCGGCAAGCTCAACAATTAAACGATCAACACCCGGAGATCGCTCAAGGATAACATTGGGCTCGCGTACTCCAAAAAAGTTAACCCTCCGCTCAATTGCATCCCGCAACGCCTGAAGCGCTTCTTCTTTATCGCCTTGCGCTACGGTGGAACTGTCAATATCATAAATCATTTGCACCCCACCCTGAACATCAAGCCCAAGCGTGAATTCCTCAAGCGTTCTCCCAAAAAAGGCGGTCGGAAATTGGGAGATGCCAACTCGCCATGCAAGTTTTTCTCCTCCGATTTTTTGAACGGCCGCATCGATTTTGGGATTAAGCCGATTGGCGGCATCATTCCAGATTTGGGGATAATCAATGAATGCGGCCGTAAGCACGAATACAAAAATCACGGCTAAAATAGCGCGATCGCGCCCACGGCCGCGCACAGAAAAGGGCAGAATGGCTAGCCGCCACAAGACGCTAAACGGGAGTAAGGACAGTGAAATAACCTTACGCATACTGAATAATCCTATCAAATACGATCAAATTCCGCCAGCAGGAGCCGCTGTGCATCAACAGAGAGCCCCGCTGCTTTTTGTGCGAATTCGTTAAAACGCACGGGGTCATCAGTTGTTACATACCTACGTAGACCAGTTATACGAATTTTTGCATCCAAATCCTTGTGTTTTTTAAGGTATGATGCCAATCTCTTAGCCACAATAGGACCGGGATCGAATAATTGACACGATTCTCCCATAACATCTGCTATCACCGGCACCAAAAAAGGATAGTGCGTACAACCCAAGATCAATTTGTTAACGCCCTGTTTTGCTAATGGTGCAAGATAATAATAGGCCACGGCTTTCGTAACGGGATGATCAAGCCATCCTTCTTCCACCAACGGAACAAAAAGAGGGCATGATTGTTGAATAATGTCAGAATCAGTCGGAAGATGTTTGGTAAGCTCCCGCAGATAAGCATTTGAACGAATAGTGCCGCGCGTTGCGATCACACCAACCCGATCATGCGCTTCAATTCCCCCTGCAACGTCCTCAACAACCGGAACCAAAACACCAAGTACTCTTTTTTCTGACGATTGCGGGGGCAGCCATTCTTGCTGAATACGCCGCAACGCTTGTGCGCTTGCGGTATTACAGGCAAGGATAACCAGCTCACAACCCTCTTTAAAAAGCCAAGAGACAGCTTCGCGGGTGAATCGAAATACCGTATCGGCAGAACGATCGCCGTAAGGGTAGCGGGCATTATCCCCAAGATAGATAAAATCGTGTTTAGGAAATGCGTAAATAAGCTCACGAAATACGCTCAATCCGCCAAACCCGGAATCGAAAACGCCAATCATACATTAGGGAATAAGGAATAGGGTTTAGGGAATAGAGGAAACGGAACGGAAAAGAGCAATGGTCGCTGCGATTTCTTCAGGAATACCTTTAATGCAGTCGTACTGGCCGACTTCTTTCTCATTCACCCAGGCAAAATCATCAAATACCCCCTCTTCCAATCTCACATCTCCCCCTTTATATTGTGCAGAGAATTTCGCCAAAACAACAGGAATTTCATCGGGTCGCACAAACGCAACGCTATTTATATAAGAAAGAGTGGGTTTAATATCAATACCCGCCTCTTCCCTTACCTCGCGCACTAACAAATTTTCAATGGCATTCTCAAAATCAAGCACCTCACCGTTCAGGCGCGTAGGGTTTTTAATATCTAAATCCTTCCATTCAAGCTTTCCTCCCATAACACAGTATTTCCCCGGATGCACTTTCTCGGTTGCTGCCCGTTTTAAAATAAGACAACGTCCGTCTTCCTCGCGCCACACCACGACATTGGCAACAAAATAAAAAAGTTTGTCGTTTTTAGCGTTTGTTAAACTAATTTTTTCTGCGGGCATAAGCATTCAGAATAGATAAGTATCCTTTCGTCGTTGAATTGCCCCAATGGAGGGTAAGTTCTCTTGCCAGTTTTTCTATCCCTCGTTTTTCCCCCTCCAATTCCACAAATCGCCTGCCACGCACCTCATCAAGTTCTATTGAGAGCTTTCCGAGCTTCCAGTGTTCGCGGCGTTTCTGGTAACGGAACCATGGATGAAAACCGAGCTTTTGCAAAATGCGCTGCATGGCAAGAAAATCGTTTATTTCAATCTCATATTCATCTCGCGCCTTAAACTTTACATCGCGCCCTTTGGCACCCGTCTTAAACGTCAAAAGAAAAACATCTTTTCTCTTTTTTTTTATTTTCTTAACCCGCAATACTTCCCGTCGCTTCTTTAGCTGCCGGTTTTTGGTGTCAAAAAAATAATTCTGTTCAATCCCCTTCCACAAAAGTTTCGCGCCGCGCTGTTTTAAATTGCGCCGGATCCTCTCAAAATCTTTTACCGAAAATTTGACCTCGATTTCCTTCATCAAAGTTTTTCTTTTATAACAGACGCGCTTGACGCAATCTTTCTACCACCTCTTTGCGCCTTGGATTGTCGGGGTCTTCAAACCCATTCGTAAACCAAATCTCAAGTCCGCGATCTTTGGTGTATGACGCCCGAATTCCATCCAAACCATCACTCACAATAGGAAAACCCGCCTCCGCGGTCGGATTCTCCAATATACCCGGCAAGAGAGAGTATTCGATAACCTGAAAACCCATCTCCCCAAGCACTTTAGCGATATTTTGCAAGCGCTTAAAATCTTTTTTCAATTGCGCTTCCGGCATCATTTCCGAATTATGGGATTCGTTTTCATGCATATGCCTGACATTTATTTAAATTCGAACGCGATGAGACCGTACCTTCTTATCTTCTCACGATAACCAGGAAAGCTAAAATACATCTTTTCCATATCTTCACGAGAATCTGCGAAGGGATTAAGGTCTTTTATGTCATGCTTTTCAAATAGCGCCGATATCGTTTTAAAAGTTTCGGCGCTTTTTACCCGTTTTTCAAAAGCGTCTTTCCCGCAAACCATTCGTATCGTATCACCCGGCTGTATTGTATGAAATCGTATGGTTGCAGCTCGCGTTTCCACCCTCTTTTTGCCGCTTTTGATCGCATTAAAAATATCACGGTTCACTTCCCGAAATCTCAAAACGTGTACTTTGCTGCTTGCGATATCTCTTGATCTTTTTGTTATAACCACGGCGATAATCTCCTAAAGACTTGGTCAAAATTGGTCCGTAGAACGACTAATACCCTACTTTAATTATTTCTTTACTGTACCGCCATGATACTGTAATTCATATACCCGCCGTCCCTGATATAAAATCATTTCCAGTCCCCGGAATTCCTCTATTGAACCACTGTATGAATTGCGATAATTAAAAGCTTTCTCGTTAAACGTTTTCGGTCCACGAAACGGCATTGATTCTTCTACCTGCGAAAGTACCTTCTTCAAAAAAGTATAGAGCTCTTCGGTATCTATTGTTTCAGATAAAATCTTCCCGTAGTAGTTCATTCCCCATACTATTGTTCCGCTTCTCCATACAATCTCCTCTCCGATAAATGGATTAAAACCAAAGTACCTATCGCGATACTTCCAATCTCCTTCCTCGTACACTAACTCCTTGCTGCTGTCCTCTAGTTTTTGTTCTCCATCCTCTCCTGCGGTGGCATATGTAGCTACTTTTGCTTTCACTAAAAATTCTTGCAGTACCATATTCTTTATGTCCATAGCACTTTTTATACTTTTTCCCAGTCTCTGCCCGAAATGCTTGCTTGACGCAAAATTTCAGAAACAAGGTGTTTTGAAATATCCCCCCGATGGGGATTGGGAATACGAACTTTGATATTTTCTTTTACCATAAACAAATGGCGGCCTCCGGAATAGGGGCCGTCAAAACCGAGCCGGCGGAATTTTTGCACCAATTTCCTCCACGAAATATTGTTAGGCATGCTTCACCAATTCGCGACGATCCGTCTTCATTGCAAAGCCGGGAACCCGCTCTTTCGCCCTCACCTTAAGCAAGAGCCATTCTTCCAGTACTTCCCTAAGCTCCTCCCTGCAGTCCTCAAGATTCTTCGCGTTGGCCCACACACCCTTCAATCCAGGAATCCCTCCAAAATAGCTTCCATCTTTTAGGAGTTTATATCGAGCTGCTTTAAGTTTTTTTGCTATAAATTCGCTTAGCATATTCTCATAATACCAAAAGGTTTTAAACAATCAACTACGAAGGCCATTTTGTGTTGCTTGACACTTCCCGCCCTTCG
>Ga0155096_116_pt1 | contig 15730 bp, 15 predicted proteins | sample RifCSPhighO2_01_FD_106064 | JGI IMG/M metagenome (GOLD analysis project Ga0155096, IMG submission 106064) | Candidatus Terrybacteria bacterium RIFCSPHIGHO2_01_FULL_48_17
ACGTTTCTAATGTTACGCAGACGAAAGCGGGAGGATTGGATCTTGCCACTGTTTCGGGAAGCGTGGGCATCGGCACCGTGTCTCCTTCCTCGCTTCTTTCCGTCGGCCCCTCTTCTCAATTTCAAGTGAACGGTTCCGGCAACGTAGTGCGCATCAATAATATTCCTTATACATGGCCTGGGGCGCAAGGAGGTGTGAATACGGGGTTACGCAACGACGGCGCAGGAAACCTTTCGTGGCAGGCACAAGCCCCAGAAGCAGAAAGGCCCCCGATTCTTTTCTCCCGCGGCTTAGGGCTCGTCTCTAGTTTAGTGGATAAACAGGCAAAATGTACCGGTGAGTTTGGGGCGGACTACTCGGTTGCAGACGTGCGTGAGATCGCCGTATATGCGCGTCTTGGTATTTTTACTCCGGTGGGAAGCCGGCAATTTGCTACGACTGATAGCAGCGCCTATTTCCAACTCGTTAATAATTTGGGCGGCGGTTACAACTATATTACTACCACAAGCGGAAGTGCAAATTATAAGGTTGCGTGCGTGTGGAACAAGGCGCCGATCAGGTTTACCGGATCTGTGATCGCGCTCGCATCTAGTATTGCCGCGAAAAATACTTTCTGTGCCACGTCATTCGGAACAGAGTATCAGGCCGCGACTCCGCAAGACGTTGCGGCACACGCGCACATGGGGTTTTCGGGAAACGCGCTTGCGTTCAATACCACCGATACGACCCGTTCGTATCAGTTGCGGGCGGCGTCCGGCTTCAGTTATATTGACGTTGCTACTAACGCTGATCGGCAACTTGCCTGTATCAGAATACGCTGATTCGGAGGATAGCGAAATTCTATGACTGTCATACAAATTTAGGAAAATATGGTTTAATAATATAAAACGGCGGTGTCCCCGCCGTTTTATATTTTATATTCTTCTTTCGTTTTTACTTTACTCTATAATGTCGTCAGATATGCGCTCCCAGCGCCTTTCTTTTTTCCACGATATCACCTCTTTTTCAAAAGGATAAATATCAGTGATTAGTGAAAAGTGCATAGTAACAACGCCCCGCATCTGCGGGGCGGCTGCGTTTTCGTATAGATTCGTTTTCCTTTTCGTGCCGAGGCGGGCTTCCCGGTACGCCTGCCGGATCTGCTGATCGCTGGCGCCCGGCTCGACTCCGAAGGTTTCATGGTGGTGCGGTTTATAGTAGTAGATTTTTAAAAATATTAGTAGATATTGACACAAATTGGTAGATTTGATACAATACCTAATGATGAAGCAAAATAAAAATTTGTTAACCATAAGCGAAGCGGCAGAATTCCTCGGTGTTTCTATGAACACGCTTCGTATATGGGATGCAAAAGGGAAACTGAAACCGGTACGCAGCGCCGGCGGACATCGCTATTATTCCAAGGAGGGGTTGGAACTTTTTGCGCAGGATTTATTTTCCGTGGCTCGTGTATGGGCCGAAAGTCCGCAGGCGCCGGAATTATCACAGGTTCATTATTGCCAAACCCGCGATGTTTTTCAGGCGCGTCTTGAACGCATAGCTCATGTGCTCGATGCCGAAGTAAATTCAAAAGAGCTCGCGCCCCTCATAACGGCGGTTGCGGGAGAAATTGGCAACAACTCTTTTGACCACAATTTTGGCAACTGGCCGGATGTTCCCGGAACTTTTTTCGCCCATGATCTAAGCAAGCGCATTATTGTGCTTGCTGACCGCGGAGTAGGAATTCGCGCCACGCTTCTTAGGGTGCGTCCAGATATCAAAGACGATATAGCGGCGTTACGAGTGGCTTTTACCGAACAGATTTCCGGCCGGGCGCCGGAACAGAGAGGAAATGGGTTAAAGTTCGTACGCAATGTCGCCACCGAAAACGCTATTGGGATTTATCTTCAATCCGGCACCGCCTTTGCGGGCATAGCCAAGGACAGAGGATCGTTAACAATAAATTTAGCGGATAGAAATATACGGGGTGTGTTGGCGAATATAACATATTAACCATGCGCATACATCTTGTAAAATTCGGAAAGGTACTTATTTCTCGCCCTGCGGGCAAGGAGGCCTTTTTGGCTATTCGCCCGACGCTCGATCCGAATGCCGGTGTGATAGAGATCGATTTTTCCGGAATAATTTCGTTTTCGCCGTCTTGGGCCGATGAATTTTTTTCCGGACTTAAAAGCATGTATAGAAACATGGAATATCTGCCAACCGATAACAAATCGGTTATCGCAACATTAAAAATTCTTGCTTTAAAATAGAAACCTGCAAATTCGTGCGATTCACGCAATATTTCTGCGCGTTTCGTACATGAACGCGGCGTCTTTGTGGAGCGTCTTTCGGGTAACGGGCTTGACCAGGTGGAGCGTTTTACGGATAATGGGCACATGGGCGATTCCGCCACAAAACAAGACATCGAGCAGCTCGGCCAACGCATCGAACGTAAAATCGATGCGATCGATGAAAAGGTTGATGTGCTCGATAAAATGGTTGGCACAATCGATGAAAAGATTGATGCACTTGCAGGATCGGTTCAGCGGGAATTTCTGCGCATCGACGAGCGTTTTCAGAAAATCGAGGAACGCCTCGCCGAACACAACCGGAATTTCCAAAGTATTGCCACCATTCTTGAACGAATCGAGCTGCGGCTTTCACAAATGGCGTATGATATTGATATTAAGGAACTCCAAAAACGAGTAGCGCGGCTGGAAGAGCGCGCCGGCCTCAACCAATAAAGAATCAGATCGCCTTATATTTGGAGTAGACACCGCCCCGCATATGCGGGGCGGCTGCGTTATTCGTATAGATTCGTTTTCTTTTTCGTGCCGATTCGTGATCCTCACGCAATATCCCTGTGCGTCTCGTACATGAACGCGGCGTCTTTGTGGAGCGTCTTTCGGGTAACGGGTTGACGCCCGCGTCGATATTTCCTAAGATGAAACCATGAGACGAATTCTTCAGTTTAAGATTTACAAAGGCGAGAAGCTTTACGTGGGAGAGGGCACCGACCTTCCTATTGTTACTCAAGGCAGAACCATTGATGACGTCGTAAAAAATCTTCAAGAAGCGCTCGCCCTTCATCTTGAGGGTGAAGACCTCGCCGCATTGGATGTTGTCCAGAATCCATCGGCACTCGTAAATTTTGAATTAGAACCGGCGCATGCCCAAACTTAAAACCCTCTCGGGACGGGATGTTCTAAAAATTTTTGTTGCATTTGGATTTGAGGTGGCTTCCCAACGGGGAAGCCATGTTAAATTGCAACGCATTCTTTCGGGCGGCATTCGCCAGACGCTTACGATTCCGAACCACGAAGAGCTGGATAGGGGAACGCTCCGGGCGATTTATCGGCAGGCGCTGCGTTATATACCGGAAACGGAGCTCCATGATCGGTTTTATTCTTCCTAGAAAATTTCGTTGGCTAAGAAACCCACCGCCCCGCACATACGGGGCGGCTGCGTTATTCGTATAGATTCGTTTTCTTTTTCGTGCCGATTAGTGATCCTCACGCAATATCCCTGTGCGTCTCGTACATGAACGCGGCGTCTTTGTGCAGAGGCGTAAGTGTTTGTACGACGCGCTCAAAAATTTCTCGGGATGTAACTTGGTCTTTGGTTACGATCCATTCGGAGACGTGCTTTGTAACCTTATCGGCAATTTGTTCCGATTCTTGCTCTAACGCATGTGCGTTGCGGCACGCCGCATACACCGACGCATAGACCTTTTTTTCATCATACGGCTCGGTGTGGCCTTTTCGTTTGACGATATGTTTTTCCATATTTATATAGAGTTAACCGAAGTTGACCGTGCCATTTGCAATAAGGATTAAAAGCCAGCCAAGGGCTACAAGCAAAAGCCCTATCATTAATCGCATGCCCCCGCGACTTTCTTGCTTCCATTGTTTCACTTCTTGAAGTTTCTTGCCAAACGCTACCAAGAGCAATATGGCCACAAGTGGCATCACGAATATAATGTTATAAAACACCAAGAGAAGGAACGCCCCAGCATTAAAGTTTTGCGAAAGGATGGTAAGAATCGCAAGGTAAGGGGCGCCGGTACAAGGAAGCTCGACACCCGCAACAAACATCCCAAGAACCGTGACTCCCACAATCGTGGTATTAGAAGCCAAGTTGTGCAGCTTTTTTGCAAAATAGGGGGGAATGGTAAGGGAAAAGCCGCGGCCGTACCAAAAATAATCTTTTATTTCCAGAAGTCCCGCAAGGATAACTAATGATCCGACGCCTATGGAGATATACTCGGTAATGGCAAGGGGGATAGTGGTAAGAAAATAAATTAATCCCAAGCCCGCGATAAGATAGGTAAGCGCCACCGCAGAAATATAAAACGTGCCCAAAACGAGCATCCGCTTTAAGCTGTGCCCGCCACTCAACACCACCGAAATCATGAGGATTAAAACCCCAATCGCGCATGGATTGATGGAATCAATAGCAGCGGTGGTGAGTACGGTAATTAAAGTGGGAAGGTGGACTTCAATCATGGGAGCGAGGGAATGATAAGCTCTCCTTTGTCAACTGCAATCTGCCAGAACGGACATAGCTTGTCGGTTCGGTCTTTTTGTGGGCCAAACTCAAGAATCAGGCAATCGCCGGGCGGCACCTGTGAATGGGGTGAGGGCACATAGGAGCGCGGATCTTCTAATTTTTCTTGTGTGGCAGTTCTTGCATCTAAGTCCGTTACTTTCCAGACAAACGCTTGCAGCGCTCCGCGCGTGCCATCCGGACACGGTTCATTATTAAGGAATGTTTCAAGGCCCTGTGCCGTGGGTACGGTTATGCCGCTTTGGGTAAGCCGTCCGCCAATTGCCGAAAAGAAGCTTTGCAAAGATACCTCGCGAAGTGACGTGACCACTCCCTCAATATGGACTCTATTATCGTCGTGGTGGTGGAAAGTTCCCGTGCCAACTCTATTGGAAATTCCTTCCGATTGTTCAAGTTCAAGTTCGTTACCGCACGCAAAAATCCTAAAGTCAGCATGCCAGTGCACGGGCCCTCCGGTTATAGACGAGAGGTTTAAATAAATCGTGGTGCCCGCAAGATAGATGGTCGTTGTGCCAACCACCACCACAATTGCCCAAAAAAGAATTCTTTTGGAGCGTTCCGAAGCAGGTTTTGTTTGTACCATCGCGATGGCAACCAGAAAGGCCAGAATAATTCCAGCGATACCCGCGATTCGGAGGTTGTTATTGCTAAATGCTATCTCTCGCGCAAGTGAGAGGCCCTGCGCTTCCGTTGCTTCTTCTTCATGGAGTGGAAGCATTTCCTCATGATCGGCCTCTTCGGTTTCACCGCCATGGGCTAATACCAAAAAGGGCGCAACAAGCGCCGCGGTTATCACGAGCACAACAAATAGTGTTCGCATTGTCATATTGAATGCACTACGTCCGCGTCTACCCTGCCATGGCGGGGTAAATCCGCGCCTAGCAGAATTCGCACACACCGTCTTGCTCCTCGTTCTTTTTGGCCTTCTCGCAGCAGACGTTGCAGCAAAAGGCCGTGCCGCCCCAAATCATCATGCCTTCATCCTCGCTCTTTTCCTTGCCGCATTTTGCGCATTTAAATTTTTTGACAGCGGTTTTCTCTGCCATATCTTTTTATTATACCGTGAAGCCGCATGACCGTCAAAAGGAGAGTAGTGTTTTTCATATACGCTTGAGGTCAGGCGCGCTATACTAGAAGAGATCTTCTATGGAAGGAAAAAGCAAGGATTCCGAGAAGAACTTTTACGCCCTCTCCCGTGAGGCGCTTTTTGGTATCCTTGCGACGGGAGAGGGGGGCCTTGGCGATGACGAGGCATCCCGGCGCCTTAAGCGCTATGGCCCAAACAAGCTTTCTGAAAAAAAGAAGGTCTCTCCATTAACTATTTTCATAAATCAGTTCAAGAACATTCTGATTATTATTTTACTCGTTGCCGCGGCCTTCACCTTCTTCGTGTATGCCTTTGGCGAACATGACCGCTCCGACCTTATTGAGGGATCGCTTATTTTAGCGATCGTTGTGATGATTGCAGTTCTTGGATTTTTCCAGGAATACCGAGCCGAGAAAGCAATTGAGGCGCTTAAAAAATTGTTGGCGTTTCGCGCAAAAGTGATACGCGGCGGTAAACAAAAGGAAATCGATACGATCTATTTGGTTCCGGGGGATTTGGTGATTCTGGAAGAAGGGGGAAAGGTACCCGCTGATATTCGACTTGTTGACGTTGCAAATCTCCGTACCAGCGAGGCGTCCTTGACCGGAGAGTCCACGCCAATCACCAAAAAAACCGATGCGCTTTTGGGGGAGCTTGCCATAGCCGACCAGAAAAATATGGTTTTTTCCGGAACGGCCGTCGCAAGCGGCCGCGGCAAGGGGATTGTGGTTGCAACGGGCGACAAAACACAAATCGGGCAAATTGCGCGATTTGTTGCTGAAACCGAAGAAGGACAAACACCCATCCAAAAGCGGCTTGACCGTTTAGGAAAAATATTGGGCTTGGGAACGCTTGCAATTTCCTCGATTGTTTTTGCTGTTATTGTGTTTTTCGCAGAGGATCTTGCGCATCTTACGCTTTTTGAGCGAATCTTAAAGGCCTTTATCGCATCGGTCGCCTTGGCGGTTGCGGCAATTCCCGAAGGGCTTCCGGCTGTGGTTACCATCTCGCTTGCGTTTGGTACGCAACGGATGCTGAAACGAAACGCCTTAGTGCGGAAACTCAATTCCATGGAAACGCTTGGATCGGTGGACGTGATCTGCGCAGATAAGACCGGAACTCTTACAACCGCGGAAATGACGGTGCGCGAAATATATTTTGACGGCGGAAATTACGAAGTTTCAGGGGAGGGATATAAAGGCGAGGGCGCGTTTTTGCGCGCTGGGAACGCAGTAAATCCCGAATCGTTTCAGCTTTTATTAGAGATCGGCCTTGTATGCAACAACGCAAACTTTGATGACGAAGGCCGGCTTTTGGGCGATCCAACAGAAGGCGCACTTTTGGTTTCTGCAAAGAAAGCAAATATTTCTAGCCAAGCCGTGAGATTGTACGAGGAGCCGTTTAGTTCCGAACGCAAGATGATGAGCGTTGCCGCAGAGGAGCGTGGCGCAAAGCGTATTTATACAAAAGGCGCCCCGGAGGTCGTGTTATCTCATTGTGCGAAAGTGATACGCAATGGCAGCGTCGTTTCGCTTTCTTCCGAGGATCGGGAAGCCATTTTAAAAGAAAATGCTCGAATGGCTGAAAAAGCTTTGCGTGTTTTGGGGTTTGCCTATAAAGACGTTAATTCCATTGATGAGAAATCTTTGGAAAACGATCTTGTGTTTGCGGGAATGCAGGGCATGATGGATCCTCCGCGAAAGGAAATTTTCAACCTTATTTCGCAATGCAAGACATCGGGAATTCGTGTGGTTATGATCACGGGCGACCATTTGGCAACTGCCCAGGCAATAGCGCATGAGATTGGCCTTGAGGGCGCCGCCCTCACGGGCGCTGACGTTGATCATGCATCGCAGGCAGAGTTTGAGGAACGGGTTGAACACATAAGCGTTTATGCGCGCGTAAGCCCCGGCCATAAATTTCGAATTGTTGAAGCGCTCAAAAAACACGGGCATTTGGTTGCAATGACGGGCGACGGCGTGAATGATGCGCCTGCCCTGAAACGTGCCGACATCGGCATCGCCATGGGGATTACCGGAACCGATGTCGCAAAAGAGGCATCGGATATGGTGCTTTTGGATGATCGTTTTAACACCATTGTTGCGGCAATCGAAGAAGGACGGGGGATTTTTGACAACATACGCAAATTTGTGGATTATCTTTTGTCGTGCAATATCGGTGAGGTTTTGGTAGTGTTTCTTGCATTGCTTTTGTTTAGAGATGTTCCCCTGACCGCAGTTATGTTGTTGTGGATCAATGTAGTTACCGACGGCTTGCCCGCCGTGGCACTCGGGCTTGATCCTGCAGAAAAAGGGATATTGCGGTATAGCCCCCTTCGTTTCCAGGAGCAAATTCTGAATAAACGCGTGTGGGCGGAAATTCTTGTATTTGGGGTTGCAATGACCATAGCAACCTTATGGTTGTTTTTCCGAAATCTTTCCGAAGGGCTTGAGGAAGCGCGCGCGGCTGCTTTTATGGCGATTGTCATTTTTGAATTAGTACGATTGGTCAATATTCGCAGCGCCTTCCGTATTTCTTGGCGTGCCAATATATGGCTTCCGTTGGCCATTGTAAGTTCTGTGGCATTGCAGTTGGTGCTTGTGTATGTGCCGATTTTTGCGGATTGGTTTGAATTGTCGCCGATTGACGTAGCAGATTGGCTGTATATAGGCGGCGCTGCTTTTGTTCTTTTTGTCATTTTCTGGTTTTTTGATAAGATACTTGATCGTTTTATGCGCCCCATAGTGCGTTCGCAAAAACGCCACGCATGAAGCGCAATTAGAGTACGTGGCTCTGTGCGCGCAGGGCCGCTTTCCTTTTATCTGCGATATGCTACAACGGGGACATGACGATAGGGCGGCTCGGACGGATTTTTTTGTTTGCGTTCGCATTTGGCGCAAGCTTTTTGTTAGTTGCGGCCTTCACCAACACCACCGCATTGTCGCGCGAGCGTGGCCGCGCAGCGGCATTGGCAGAATCTTTTCGCCAATGGCATGAATACGTGCGTACACGTCCGCCCGAGGTTGTTAAAGGAATTTACCTTCCGGCGGCCATTGCAGGAAACAAGGCGCGTCGCGCAGAGTTGCTCAATTTGGTTGACGCAACAGAACTTAACGCCGTGGTCATCGACTTAAAAGATTCACGCGGCTGGGTAACTTACAATTCAGAGGTAGCCGACGTTGTGCAATTTGATTTAACGTACCAATACATAAAAGACCTTCCCGAGTTTCTTAAAGAATTGCGCGCGCACAGCATTTGGCCCATTGCGCGCCTTCCCGTATTTGAGGACACGGCATTTGCAGAAGCGCAGCCGCATCTTTCGGTACAGTCAAAACAAACAGGCGGCATATGGCGTGACCGCAAGGGCCTTGCGTGGCTGGATCCGTCATCGCGCGAAGTGTGGGCTTATAACGTTGCCCTCGCGCGCGAAGCGTTTGCATTAGGGTTTGGCGAAGTGCAATTTGATTACATTCGCTTTCCGTCGGATGGAAATATTTCTGATATGGCGTTTCCTGTATGGGACGAAAAACGATTGCAGCATGAAGTCATGGCCGAGTTTTTCTCGTATCTTCGCAACACACTTGGGGAGCGGGCGGTATTATCGGTTGACCTTTTTGGTATGACCATGTTGAAAGCAGATTACCCCGATGACGATTTGGGGATAGGCCAGCGCGTTATTGATGCGGTGCCGCATTTTGATTTTATATCTCCAATGGTATATCCCTCGCATTATCCCCCGACATTTCAGGGATTTGCCAACCCCGCCATGCACCCGGGAGAAGTGGTGGCATATTCCATGCAGGAGGGCGCTTCGGCGTTTCAGGGTACGCGCGCAAAAGCGCGGCCATGGCTTCAGGATTTTGATTTGGGCGCACACTACACCGCAGGCATGGTGCGAGCGCAGATTGACGCATCTGATCAAAATGGCGGAGTAGGGTGGCTGTTGTGGAATCCGGCAGCCAGGTATACTGAAGGGGTGTTGCGAGAGAGATAGCTCGCGGTAGCGCTTTTCATTTTTCAAGAGTTCGCGCAGTGTCATTTGCGAAACGCGACAATCCCCAGCGAGGATTGTCGCTCTGTCCTCGGCTCGCCTCCGACCATGCGGCTCGCCTGCGGAGGTTCGCAAATGCCCCTCCGCTTATTCTTTGAGAATCGTAACCCGCTCGAAGCGCGACCGCTCGCATCCGTAAAGATTTGGTGTCGCTACACGCTATTGATTTTTAGTGATAAGCAGGGTATAATAAAAGTACTTTAACAATCTCATAGGAGGTAACGACAAGTGGAGAAAATCCACAAAAAGACCGTTGTCGTTCGCCTCCCACGGGGCGAGACGACAATGATAGCGTATGCCGAGCAGGGAAGCGGAAAGAGGGTTTGTATTTTCCTACACGGTCTGTTTGGCTCCAAACGCGAGTTTGTCGAGTTGATATTCCCGCACATGCCGAAACGCGGCTGGCGATCAATCGCGATTGACTTCCCCGGCTTTGGGAAAAGTCCGGGACTCAAGCGCGCGAATAATGTTTCCGGATACGCCGAGCTTTTGCGCGCATTCATGGATACGCTAGGCATCAAGCGTGCATATCTTTACGGCATGTCCATGGGAGGCGCGGTTGCGCTTTCATTTGGTGCAAAGCACCCCGAGCGCGTCGTTGCAATTGCGGCACAAGGCGCCCCGGAAAGCGGCCGCGAGTTTTCAATAGCGCTCTCGTGGCTGGTGCATAAGGTGCGTGACTGGAGTCGGTTGGGTCCCATAACGTTTCGCTTTTTTTGGGAAGGGTTCAAAGAACTTGTTGCCACAAACCCGTCCCTGTTGCGGGAGGTATTCAGCGGCCTGTTAAGTAGAGCAGAAGCAGAGATGGTTTCTGACCAGGTGCGCGCGATTGGCCTGGAGGATTTTTTTGATACGGATGCGGTTGCCGCGGTAGAAGCCGCAACGTCTTTGATGGAACTTGACCTCTGTCCTGCGCTTCGCGCGTATACCGTTCCTGTCCTCGTGTTGGACGGAGAAGCGCCCGCAAGTCGTGCACTCGCGTCAACACCGCGCATCATGCGTTTGCTTCCCCCTGGTCTTGGCCGCGCATATCTTTTTAAGGATGTCGGCCACATGGCAACGCTGCTTCGTCCTCAAGAGGCGGCGCAAGTTACCCTCGTGTTCTTTAAAGCCGTACCAGATCAACGCCCCCGCTAAACCCGCGGGGGCGCTTCCTTTTATAATACTATTGGGATCCGATCCCAATAGTTCACCGACCCTCATTCACTATTGGGATCCGATCCCCATAGTTCGGACCCGATGGTTTTGGAGCAGAATATTCGATTGTGTTTTATAATATATGGCGATGGAGGGTTTCGGTGGCGCGATTTTTGGTTTTTTTGACCGTTTCGGCCTTGCGGCCTTATTCTTGTTTACATTTTTACAGGAATTGGGAGTGCCGTTGCTGCTTCCCAATGAACTTGTGCTTGGTTTTTTTGGTGCGCAAGCGGCTCATGGACGGTGGTCTTTGGGCCTTTTGATTGCGGTTGCAACACTGGGAGATATCTTGGGAACAGTAGGGTTATTTTTGATCGCGCGTAAAATTTCAATTGCCGCCATCGAACGTTTTGGCGGGAAAATTGGCATAAAGCACGAAAGGATAGCTTCACTTGAACTAAAACTCCGCCGCTGGGAAATGGCCGGCGTTTTTGTCGGCCGCACCATTCCTTTTGTACGCATATATACATCTTTAGCCGCAGCGGTACTAAGAATGCCTTTTTGGGAATTTTTCGTGCCCGCAGTTGGCGGCGCAATTGTGTGGGCGTCTCTTTTCCTATTAGTCGGTTTCTTTTTGCGGGAACAATGGGGAACTATCGCTCAATATATTCCGGTTGACATCGGACAACTCGTATTTTTGGTGCTCGTGTTTGGGGTGGCTGTTGTGTTTTTACGACGGCAGCGACGCAACAACGACTCTGTGGTAAAATAGAAGGGTACGAGCATCATACAAAAAGATGCGTATGAAGTCACTTTTATTGCTTTCTATCGTTTCCGCCGCCATTGTCGTAGGGCTGGGTGCGTTTGCGCCAAACGCTCTTGCGAATCACACGCACCTTGCGGGGTTTGCGTGGTCCGGGGACGACATGGGTTCCGGAATACCTACCGGCGGCGTTGGGTGGATTGCGCTTTCTTGCCATCACGAATTTTCCGGGGTAGGGGATGTGTGCGCAACATCCGACTTTGGTGTATTAATGAACGACCTTGATAGCGATCCTTCCACGGTGGAGCTTGAAGGTTATATGTGGTCGGGGGACAATTGCGGCGATGCCGATCCTTTGTCAACATGTGGCATCGGATGGATTTCATTGAATCGTTCCGAAACAGGAGTTCCTCCCGGTCCTCCCTATGATGGTGCGGGAGATAATTTTATTGCGCGCTATAATCCTGCTACCGGCAGGTTTTATGGGTGGGGGCGCGCCGTGGTATGTAATGGCAATCCCGCATGCGGTGGCTGGGATGGATGGATTAAGCTTTCCAATCTTGATGGCTCCGACGCCGGCGCAAGCCACGGTGTAATTCGTCAAGCTGCAGCGTCATGTAATCTTGCCGGTCATGCCTGGGGCGGCCGAACCGGTGCACTTCCGGGGACAGAAGTTATCGGTTGGGTAAGTTTTCAAGAAAATTTTGGGGCCATTCGTTTGGCGCAGTTAGCGCCCTCTCAATGCGGTCTTATCCTGCCGCCGACACTTATTGCAAGGACCAACGAGATTTGGTGCCAACATGGTGTGGAATTAAGCTGGGACTATGTCGATTTTGTTCCACCAAACAATATGGATGCCTATCAAGTGCAAGTATGTACAAACAGAGATTGCGATCCTCCTGCAGCAATTGTGTGGGATACGGGTCCTTTAGACGGCAATGCCAACCCCATTATTCCTGTCCCTCCTCCGTTTCCTCCCGCATGGTCTCCTCCTGTCGAGTTGTGTAAATTGGAATCGAATTTTGCTCCTTTAATAAATACCGGGAGTTTGTGCGGACAAGCACAGGCAAGCGCTCTTGCAACCTCCACGCAATATTGGTGGCGGGTTCGTGCGCACGAGCCGGGTTCGAACGAATGGTCGGCTTGGGCGTTTAGTGGACCATTCACCACGCCGCCGCACAATTTCCCAACGTCGCAATTTACCTTTTTCCCGGTGGCGCCTTTTGCCAACGAAGAGGTGCAGTTTACCGACCAATCAACGCAGTTTGTAAGCAACCCAAATGGTGCTGCGTGTGATGATGGAACCGTAACCCCGGCTGATCCAACAGATGATTGCGTCTTTACCTGGAATTTCAACAGAGCCCCATCCGATCCCTTGGTCTCATACCAGTGCGTTGTGCCAAGCGCTGCGTGTGAGGTTGCGCAAAATCCCCGGATTATGTATGCGCTTGGCAATAACAGTTCGCATTCGGTAGGAGTTGAGCTTGATATCTTGGATAGCGATGGACATGACTGCGCAAAAGAAATTCGTCCCCTGACTGTTGCCCCGGAATTGCCGCCCTGGATTGAGATATCGCCAAGATAGAAGGCAATAACCAATCACCAAGAAACAAGGTACAAATAATGACCAATGTCCAAATCCCAAGTTCCAATAAATGTCCAAGCCTCAATACCGAAACGCTTTGGGCATTGGAGTATTGAGTCATTTGTTGGTCATTGGAATTTGGGCATTGGGATTTGTCCTTCGGCAAGCTCAGGATGGTGAGCCTGTCGAACCATTTTGGATTTTTGATTTTGTGCTTTGAGCTTGTTTGGCTATGACTTCTCAAAAAAAACAAATAGTGAGTGTTGCTATTCTCCTTGCCATCTTGGTGTTGGTAGGCCTTATTGCTGCTTGGCTTGTTACTCGCACGAAGTCCTCCGAGACGCCTGAAGTATTTTATCCCGAAGGGTATGTGCCGCCGCAGCCCGGGCAATTTTTGGGCGGCCAATCGCTTGAAGAGAACATTGCTGAAATTAACGAGCGACCGGCCGTACGAATTATTTCCATGCCACAATCGGTGCCCGCGGGCCAGCGTTTCCAGCTCACATTTTTGGTTTCAGTGCCCCCTCCACAGCAACCCGCCCAAACCTCTTTGGTTTCAGTGCATTACGGGGGGGCGTCGCTTGGTTATATAGCAAGCGCCGGTCTTTCAGATGAGAGTTATCCCCAAAAATCTTTCGTGCTTGAAGGAGAAGAAGTTGCATTGCCCCGTACCTTTTTCGCATTTATTGAAGCGCCTGTTGATATGGCCGGGGCTTCCCTTTATATGCGCGCGCGCGTTATAATAGAAAAAGAGACCTTTTGGTCAAATGAGGTTGCCGTATTGGTGGGCGAGCCATCAGGGGATAGTGCCGCATCAAGTCCTGCTCCTGAATTAGACGAAGAAACGCTTCAACAATTCCCTCGTTTTGAACCCGCGCCCCCTCCGCCGGCAGAACTAAAAAACTTTTAAATATGTTAAGACATTTTCGCTTCATTTATATCGTGCTTCCGGTCCTGATGGTTGTCGGTGCCCTTGGTGTGCGTATGGCTTTTGCGGCATGGGTTCCTCCCAGCGCCGCACCCACGGGGAATCAGCCGGCACCCCCCCTAAATACATCAACTGTTGGCCAAACGAAACAAGGGGACTTAACGATCAATGGTACTTTTTATGCGCTTGGCCTTACCTATTTAGGGAAGTATGGTGTTGTGGGGACGTGTTGCGCAGGCGGTTCGCTTACTATCAGTGATATTTTCTGGTTAATTTCTGGGTCCACCAACGGACGATTTGTGGTAGGGGATGACCTGCGGGTAAAGGACCGCGTGGGAATTGGGGGATCTATTGATCCTCAAGTGCCGCTTGACGTCAATGGCGAAGCGCATTTTTCTCTTGCGCGCGTGGGCACGGCAATTAATCCCGATAATCTTCATATCATGACCATGGGCAATCTTTCTGCCGATACCTATATTCAAGTCGGACAAAGCTGGAACCGTAACTACGAAATGGGCTGGCGTTATAACGCGGACCCCAATCTCGCCTTTGGGCAAATTGTTACCTATGGCTATAGCAACGACCTTCGCATCAATTCACGCAATCTTATCTTGCAGGACGCGTCGGGTGGCCGCGTCGGCATTGGGACGACAAGCCCTACTGCGGGGAAGCTTACCGTGTCTGTCCCGAACGGTTTTGGGGTTTCCGTTACCGATTCCGACAATAACCCGGCACAAACGAAAGCGGGCCTTTATGTATCGAGCGGCGGTGGCGGAGTGGGGCAGGCGTATTTTTACGATAGCGCGGGAACGCTGGGCACGGCTATTTCGGGAGGCGCTGCCGGTTGGGCCGGATGGCACGAAAATATATATTTTCTTGCGCCAAGCCACGGTGCTATTTTCCAAAGCGATCTTATGTTCGGGATGCATAGCCAAAACCAGGCATTTTATTGGGGAGATACAAACGACTCAACTCCCTACGCCATGACATTGACTTCGGATACAGGAAACCTCGCGGTTACGGGATCCATCACAAGCCCCCTCTGGTGCGATTCTGCGTTTGATGTATGCGCGAATCCTTTGAACGATGGCTGGCTGCATATACGAAACAAAGCCAACAGCTTTTACCGGGGCGTTGCCGCAAGCACTGCATTTTTCTCGGAATTAAAGAGCTGTACCCTGAAGACAGATGCAAATGGTTATGTGCTTTGCGGGAGCGATAACGCGGGATCGGGTGACGGCTACTGTGATTCCGATGGCAACGGCCGGCTAGATGTTGCCTGTGGTGGGGATAACGTGAACTTACTCACTCGTACTGCCCTTGATGCGCGGTATGTGATACAGGGTGTCGCGACAAGAACCTGTGGGTTTGCAGCCGGTAGTCAATGTACTGCAGTATGTCCAGGAGGTTATGAGGCGACAGGCGGTGGAATGGTGATTAGTTTGGGCCCCGATCCGAGTCCCTTCAATACTTTTGGTAACCGTCCTAGCGGGACCACTGGCTGGTATTGTCTCTCGGACCTTTCAGGAGGAACCTGCTATGTGCAGTGTTTGTAAACATTGACTATTCTTCTCGTGAAATATCATGAAGAATAATAAAATCACCTCTGTTGTCTTTCTTGCATGCGGGGC
>Ga0155096_110_pt1 | contig 4537 bp, 3 predicted proteins | sample RifCSPhighO2_01_FD_106064 | JGI IMG/M metagenome (GOLD analysis project Ga0155096, IMG submission 106064) | Candidatus Terrybacteria bacterium RIFCSPHIGHO2_01_FULL_48_17
CGCGAACATCCCCTGCTGAAGATGGATATTGATTCTGAAGCGGTTGTTAAGCGCCGAGTGGATAATGTCCACTTCCCGCCCCTGCGCCACTTGCTCGCGCATCGCTTCGGGCAAAATATTGAACACGAACTCCGCCAGCGCCTGCGGGTCTATTTCCTCACGAGCGAGATTCTCCAGATTGCCTTCCACCTTTCCCACCGGCGCCTGGCCGGCGATGAAATAAACATCGGAAGCTCTTTTAGCCAGAGCAATGCTTAAATAATTATGAAATATGTCGTTGATTTCCATAATACAAAAAAGAAGTTAGAATTTAGCGAGTAGCGAGTAAAAAACTCATTTTATTGCTTGCTTTCTACTCGCTACTCCCTACTCGCTATTTTCTGATTAACGCTTCTATCCCCGGCATCGGCTCGCCGGCTAAAAATTCCAACATCGCGCCGCCGCCAGTGGATACAAAATCAATTTTATCATATAAACCAAGCTTGTCCAACGCCGCGATTGATTCGCCGCCGCCCACCACCCGGAACGCTTTGCCGCGGGCGATCGCCTTCGCGAAACTGTCGGTCCCGACGGCAAAATTGGGAAGCTCGGAATACCCCAGGGGTCCATTCCAGATAATGGTCTTGGCTTTACCGGCAACACTGGAAAAAAGCTCAACGGTATCCGCGCCGATATCCAAAATAAGCTCATCGTCCTCCACTTTCCCCACGCCGACCCGCTTAACCCAGGCGTCCGGCGAAATCTCTTTAGCCACCACTACGTCAACCGGCAGATGTAATTTGGGCGAGGTCCAGTCAAGGTCTTTGAGCGTGACGCTGACCGTCGGATCTATTTTTGACTTGCCGATCCCCACGCCTTTGGCTTTCAACACCTGATTGGCGATCAATCCGCCTAAAAGAATGTCGTCCGACTTGTCAAAAAATCTCTGTATTAATTTCAGCTTCGTTTCAACTTTCGCTCCACCCATAACGATCACCAGCGGAAGTTTCGGTTTATGGTAAGTATGGTGCAGAATCTTCACTTCCTCGGCCAGAACAAATCCGGCATAAGACGGCAAAAAACGAGTGATCGCCGAGACGGAGGCGTGCGCGCGGTGGGAAACGGAAAAAGCTTCGTTCACGTAAATATCAGCCAGAGAAGCCAGCCGACTCGCGAACACTTCATCATTTTTCTCTTCCTCCGGATGAAACCTTAAATTTTCCAACATTAATATCTCGCCCGATTTAAGCTTGATGGAAGCGCGCTGAACTTTCTCACCAACGCAGTCGGAAACAAAGACAACTTTATGCCCGATATCTTTGGCCAGCCGCCGGGCGATATTCTTCATGCTGAAATTAACTTTATCTATCGCTCCGGTTTTTTCGTCGATCGGCCGGGCGAAATGAGCCATTACGATCACTTTGGCTTTATTTTTCACCAAATATTTCAGAGTGGGCACAACCCGCCTGATCCTAAAATCGTCTTCAATCTTGCCGTCTTCCACAAAAACATTGAAATCCACCCTCACCAGCACTTTTTTATTCCTGACATCCGCCTTGTCTATTGTTCTTAATCTCATACTTATAGTATACTAAAAAAAGTTATATTGTTAAATGGTTGAATTGCTATATACTTCAATTACGAAATTTTCCACTTTGTCATTCCCGCGAAAGCGGGAATCCAGTTAATAAAGTCCTGGATTCCCGATCAAGTCGGGAATGACAGATGATATGAATAATATAAACAACAAAAAAAATATAGTGATCCTAGGCGGCGGATTCGGCGGCGTGGCTTGCGCGATCAAACTGAACAAATTGATGAAGCAACGCCCGGCGCTGTTGAGAGATTTCAACATCGTTATCGTTGATAAAAAAAATTACCACCTCTATACGCCGGCGCTTTACGAAGTCGCGTCATCCGCGGCGGACGACGGCGCGCCTCTTAATTTAAAAAAAGTGATAGTCACGCCGCTGGAAGAAATCACGCGCGGCACTTCAATTAAATTCATTCAGGGTACGGCTATCAAAGTGGATGTGGCGAAAAAAGAGGTCCGGTTTGACGACGATACGGTTATGGAATACGAGCATCTCGTTTTGGCTCTGGGGTCGGAACCGGCGTATTTTAACATTCCCGGACTCAAGGAATATTCCATTCCTCTTAAATCGTTTGAAAACGCGATCCATATCCGCTCCGTTATCAGAAAAAAATATGAAGAGAAGCCAATCGGCGCGGAAATCAACATAATCGTCGGCGGAGCCGGTCCGGCCGGCACGGAGCTTTCCGCCGAACTCATCGGCTACATCAAACGGCTCAATCAAAAATCACGCAAGAATATCGCTCCGCGCGTCATGCTGGTGGAGGGCGCGCCCGATATCCTGCCTGGATTTTCAACGAAAGTTGTTCTTAAAGCGCGAGCGCGTCTTGAAAAGATCGGAGTCAAAATAAAATCGTCATCCATAATATCCGAAACAGACGAACATTCGGTGTATATAAAAGAAGAAATTGCCCCCTACGACGCGCTCATCTGGACCGGCGGAGTGGAGGCTTGCTCCCTCACGCGCGTCATCAGCTTAAAAGAAGAAAAGCGCGGGCGGATGGAAACAAACTCTTGCTTGCAGTGCGCGCCGGCCGACGAACATCTTGATATCGCGGAGAATGTTTACGCCATCGGCGACAATGCCTGTTTTTATAATCCGGCGAATAAAATGCCCGCGCCCGGCACGGCGCGCGTCGCCATAGAACAGGCCAAAGTCGCCGCCGAGAACATTTTCAGAAAAATAACCAGCCGGCTGAAGATTGAATACAAACTCAAAAATTACCCGTTCGCCATACCGCTAGGCGGGAAATACGCCCTCACCCAAGTCGGCCCGATGCTTTTTGTCGGCTTTTCCGGCTGGATTTTAAAACAACTGATTGAGCTTTATTATCTTTTCTCCATCACCGACAACCGCCTCGCCTTCCGCCGCTGGCTCCGCGGCCTCGGCATATTTGCTAAAAATGATTAGGATTGAATTTCTATTATTTCTCACCGCTGTTTTCCGATCTCATCTTTTCATCTAACTTATCCTTGATCAACTTACTGATATATGCGTTTACGCCTTCACTTCCTTTTTCCTCTTTGATTTTTTCAATCTTATCGCCTCCTAAGGGGACATTAAACACATCATCAATTGGTATGGTATACCCATCAATAATTTCTGGAACATTCGAAGAGATGGGTAAGGTAACTCTTTTATCGCCATAATATTGTTCAACAAATAATGGCGTTCCCGGCACCGCAATAGGCAATAAACCAGATGATTCCGCATCTTTAAACATCTTCATTGAAAAATTGCTGTCATTTCCTCCGCCGAATTTTATTCCGCCTTCAACTTTTCCTGCCTCGCCGGCGCAACTTGAACTAAGAGTTTCAAATTCATAGTCTCCAACAGCCACATACCTTCCATAATGTTCTTTGCTATTACCGGCAAACCGCGTAATAGGAGAACCTTCTTCTGTTGCGCCTTGGAAATAAATTTTTTCCAAAGCTTTTGGCAATCTCCATTTCCTGCCGTCTTCACAAATAATTTCAAACGGTCTCCTTTCCTTATCGCCTCTGCTCTTTTCTCTTTCTCGGTAAAGATATCCTCTGTCATCCAAACCGATAACAACTGCGGCATATTTTTCTAACTCACTCATTGATATATCGGGAAATATTTTTGAAACAATAGCCAAATAACGCATCTGATTCTTTATTATTTCTTGATCCGTTGAAATTATTTTTTGTTTTCCTATTTGTTGTAATTCTTTTAGTTTCTCTTTGGTTTCATCTTCATATTTATATTGGATAGTTTCTGCGGGAATAAATATGGATGGGTTGGAACCTGACTGGGACTTAGTTAATCCACCCGGCCTTGACTCTATGGATAGAAGCTTTTTAGCCAATTCCTTATCAAAAACATATTGATCGCCTCTCGCTAATTCTCCTCTTATTTCTGAGATTACAGAAAGTCTGTTCTCTAAAAATTTCATTTCGCTATTTGCATAACCATACTCGGCCTTTTCTTGAATGTTTTTGTTAATTTTTTGTTCAACTTCGTCAACATACAATTTCAAGTTTTCCGGTTTGTCCAAAAAACCGCCTTCTAAAAGTTGGGATGCGTATTTCTGACCCTCCTCAACCTCGCGCATAAATTTTTCTTTTTCCAAACCCAATTTTTCTTTTTCCAAACCCTTAAGCTCGCTCTGCGTTTCTTTGGATTTATCTTTTAATGCTTGTAATTTCTCTTCTTGATGAGCAGTCCTTTCTCGCAAGTATTGTTTCTTATCTTTCTGATATTGAATTGATGCTTCTATGCCAAGACTTTTGGAATCAATAAAATCAGCTATGCCTTTCGCCTGCTCGCTTTTCGCCTTCTTATATCTCGCGCTTTCTTTTTCGCTTTCTAAAACACTTTTCCTTTCATCATGATTAGGAATATTTTTCAAATCCTCCGCAAGCTGATCTCTATATTCCTTAAAATCAAATTTTTCCATATGTAAAATAATTAATATTTACACTTACATAATACCCCCCCCC